>Ga0157364_1008049_pt1 | contig 10904 bp, 11 predicted proteins | sample AttsexASBM2_FD_111476 | JGI IMG/M metagenome (GOLD analysis project Ga0157364, IMG submission 111476) | Fungus gardens microbial communities from leaf cutter ant in Ribeirão Preto, State of São Paulo, Brazil - Atta sexdens ASBM2 | ecosystem: Host-associated > Fungi > Mycelium > Unclassified ... | reverse complement strand
TTAGAAGGCCAAATGTTAACGCTTTAAAACCACAAAAAGGCGGGAAGATATATAAAATTTAAATTGTTATTTCGGTTGTATCAAATCTAAAGCTCAGAACTTTTTTGTACACCTATATTAGTCGCAAACACAGACACGTTTTTATTTTTAAAATATTGCATATTATATAATACTAAGATATTTTTAAGTTAATAATAATAAACTAGAATACTTTTAATATGACATTCCTCAATTTCCATTTATTTTAGAATCGTAAGACTTCGTACCGACTCCTATCCCTCGTCAGAGATCGCATATGATTCGGTCCCGAGTTAGAAGGATTAAGTTCCTTGATTCAAAATTCGGATCGATGTTCGCATTGGAAATAGTTGTTATCCATTCAGGACGTTGACCCATATTCCAGAGCTATAAAAGGTCGACTCGTTCCCCTTCCTGCAGATGCATGCGAGACAAAGCATCTGTTCTAATGTCTTTCCATGCTCTGTCCTTTTTATTTTTTTTTTCTCTAAACTTATCCACACATATGATCGGAGCTTGGAACGTAACACATAATATAATATATAATGTAATATATAATATGATCTATATAATATAATACATAATATAATATAATAATACTTTTTTCTCAGACGCCTCCGCTACTTTAGCTCGAACACAAAGCTAGAGATCCACAGCGAAGATTGCGGACAATTAAATGACTGTGCGATCAGATTACCGATCGACGAGCGAGGACGACAAATAGATGAGTTTTAGCAATCATTGTAAGAAAGAGCGCGTCCCGTTCATTGTGCCTGGAGTGGACATAGGAGAAAAGATAAGGATTCCACATCAGGATTCTTACATACATGTATCAATATCACAACGTGTTTAGTATCGGATACTACATGCATTGCTCGTACACTGTACTATAGTTCACTATTGGGCTATTGTTTTTGCTGTGATAAAGACTGTATAGTTTGCGGAAAAACTCAGAAATTTGGCGCAGTGTATAGTTTATAATTTCAGCTAACATACTCATGGCAAATTTCACGCGAGATGATTGGAAAAAATTCATCAGCGCCACGCACTGCCACGTGTACGAGAAACCGTTCGCGCCTGACAATACGAGGGTACGCGATCATTGTCATTTAATCAGACGATACAGAGGCATTCCGCGCACTCAAACTGCAATATAAATTATAAAGATTCGCGTTGTATTCCCGTATTTCACAATTTATTTGGCTATGACGCACATTTCATTATCAAAGAAATTGTCACCGCGTATGAAGAATGCGTTGATCTACTTCCAATAATGAAGGAAAGATACATCTCATTCCCTAAATACATTGATACTAAAACAAAAAAAAAACAAAAAAAAATTGCATAAAATTATGGTTTATAGATTCAGATAAATTTCTCGCCTCAAGCTTGGACAATTGTCTTTTCTCAGTAAGGGAAAACTGCGGAAACTGCAACGCGAATTTTCCAATTTATCAGAAAAAAATTTTAATTTTTTGACGCGAAAGGATGTCTTTCCGTACGAGTATATTGACTGCGTTGAAAAGTTGGAGGAGCTATGTTTACCGCCCTGCGAGTCATTTTATTGACAGACGACACGGTATCAGAGTACGTTTACGCTCACGCTATCAACGTGTGGCAGTTCTCCATTCGGACATTCGGCGAATATAGCGACATGTATCTGAAAACAGATATTTTGTTGTTGCCGATGTCTTTGAAAATTTCCGTGACAGTTGCGTCGCGAGTTACGAGCCCCGCGTACTATTACACCTTACCGGGCTTCACGTAGGACACCATGTTGAAACATAAGTGTAAGATTTGAACTGATTCACAGATATAGACATGGTAATGTTTATCGAGCTCGGTATACGCGGTGGTCTGAGCTAATATTCAAACAGATACGCGTGAGCCAATAACAAATATATGCCATCATACTTGATGTATTGACGTCAATAATCTGTACGGCTGGGCAATGTGTTAACCATTGCCTTACGATTTTTGATGAGTCGTCGACGATGCAAAATTTTGACTTTACGACCATCGCATTAGATTCGACAGACTATTTTCGAGGTAGATGTGGAGTATTCGCAACATCTTCATGACGCGCATACTGACCTACCGTTCTGTCCGACGCGCGAGAAACCACCGGCAAACGCGATGACAAACACCTCACAACATTATGCATCAAGCAGTATTACATAATACATTATCGCAAGCACATTACCTGCAGCAGTGTACTCGTCACGATCTTTGTATCATAAAGGTTCATCATATATTGCAATTCGCGCAATTTCCATGGCTATCGAGGCTCAAAACAAAATTAGAACTTTGACAAAAAATGATCTTGAAAAAAATTTATATAAACTCATGAATAACGCGATATTTGGCAAAATCATTTGGAGAACGTGCGCGATCGCGTCAACGTGCGCCTCTTCACGAAATGGAAAAATAAATACAATGCGAAGGCAACGGTCGCCAAACCAAATTTCCATAGCCGAAGGGTTTTCTCGGAGAATCTAGTCGCGATAGAATTGCATAAGCTCGAGATGACGTTTGATAAACCGATATACGTGCGTATGTGCATCCTTGACATATCCAAGACGTATTTGTGAATTTCACTATGAGAACATGGTATCACTGTTTCGCGAAAAATGCAAAATTATGTACCCCGACAATCTCAGATATCACATAGAATGCGACGATATATACGACATTATGAAACGTGATATAAATTGATTTGACACGAGTGATTACTCGAGCGACAACGCATATGGTATTCCGCTTGTAAATAAAAAGTTCCTGGCCTTATGATATATGAGAATAATGGTGCCATTATGACCGAATTTGTAGGGCTTAGAGTGAAAATTTATGCCTTGCATATAGAAGGAAAAAAGGATACGAAGAAAGCGCATCACGAGCAACGTTGTAGCGAAGTCTACAACGTTCGAAGATTACACGCGGTGCTTGAATGATCGAAATGACGTATAAACAGTCGTGCATAAAATCCTGCATGAGGTGTACACCATATCAGAAACAAAAATTGCTCTAAGTTCGCACGATAATAAGCGATATATCGTGCCAGGTTCTACTAATGCAGTGGGGACATTATCGATAAATAAAATACATTTATATTGTAAATAAAATACATTTATATTGTATAATATTGTTACACCTTTGCTATGCCGATTCCGTGCCACTTGCCAAATACCGAAGATTGTGTCATCCGGCAACGAGTCACTCCGTTATTTTAACAAGCTCGGCAGATTCGATGTGAGCTGTCGCTTTGCTCGGATGTGTTTCTCAATCTGCTGATTCTATTTACGTTCGTGTACTTTGAATTTACGTGTGTCCTTTCTATGTCCTTTCCTAAATAAACTCTTTTTCTTCTTTCCATCATATCCGTGTTGTTCATTTCTGCGTGCGGGAATGCGTGGATGCGTTCGCGAGAGTGTTTCCGCGAGTCGGACGTAACATGTTTAATATATAACATGTATGATATATATAAGACGTATACTATGTATAACATGTATATTATATATAATATAATAATTAAAACGTACTTATATTTTTATAATAAATATAATTTTTACAACACATTGTTTTTATGTATCCGAATTATCAAATCCTAACCATTTCACATAAACCTCGTTCCTCCTCTTGCGCAATACTTTTTCAACGAGATGCATATCGAGATTAGCGACGCTGTGCAATTCGTAGAATCATCCAGCGGTAGGCGCCCCGCGAGAATCCTTCAATAGATACGTCAATGGATTAGATTGCAGCACTTTGATTTTAAACACCTCCGTGGTTCAATTCGGCCTGTAACTTTTATTAAAGACTGTCTTGAATTTGCTCACGCGTATCGAATCACCTACTTTGTGCCGCGCGGGTGTGGCAATCTTTACGTGATTGTAAACTGTGGTTAAAAACCTGTCGGCGATCACGGAGTAACGTCGATGGGACGCATACTGATAGTTCGATGCTTGTGCGCGTTGTAATTTGATACGAGACGCGGCAGAATGTCAATTCATTTATAGTTTTCCTTGTGCGTAAATTGTTTCCACATATTGTTCTTCAACGTACGATTCGTTCGACAATCGACGCTTTCATTACTCTATGTATAATACATAGAATAATAATCGATGCGTTTTTTCAAGAGTTTCTGCACATCCGAATTGTAAAATTCCTTTCCTTTGTCAGTCTACAAATTATTCTGACATCTTCTATCGTCTCGAATTATTTTTGCGATCGCTTTTCGATCACATCGTTTCCACTTTTGACTTTAAGCGACATGATCTATGCATGCTTACTCAGCACGTCAATAACGGTGAAAATGTAATGGTAATCTCTTGAATTGCGTATGAGGACGCATCTCAACTACGTCTGCCACAGGTCATCGTATACGTGTCTTCGAAAATTTCTTCTCGCCGGAGTATGCAATTCATTAACCAGCAGCCGTTTCTCAGCCGGATTTCGAATAATTATTCGCCACGATGCACTTTTCGAATCGTCTTTTCAAATTTCGTTTAGCATAATGTGCACATTATTGTGTAAAGCTGCAATTTTCTTCTCGATTTCGTTCAGATCTTTCAAATCTTGAAAACTCTGCTGCACGTATCGTTTGTTTGGTGCTTTAGCATCAACCAGTAGCGCTATTTGTCGAATCTTGCGCAATTTCGTGTCAAAGTCGGCTGCGACTATGCAAAAAGCGTTATCACGTAAATTCTGAGCAATTCATGTCACTGATAGTGCGATTCGCTTCCTTCTCGATAGTCCAAATTTGTTGATTGGCATTGCGATGTCAACTGAACAACGTGTAGAACGAGGTTAATTTACGTTTAGACCGGCTTCTGAAGTTCTCGTTGTTGTGACCGCGCCGGTGAGCGTTTGTCGTCAGCAGAAGGCTTCTGTAGGTTTGCACATCATCATCCGTACAAATACTTTTGTTGGGAAATTTCATGAAGATTAAGTCGAACAGGTCCGGTATTCATATCTTATCCTATCTACAATTGTATCATCGTTTTTATGCAAATTGATATGTTTGTCACTGAGTATCGTTCCCTCTTCGCTGAAATAAATCGCTCCATACATAATCTATGTTGACGACTTTCTTACCGTTCAATACTGCTTTCAGATATTTCTGTCCCAACGGACTATAGTTTGCTTGTAACTTTTCCTGCCCCTCGAGTATCCGAAGCAAATGTGAATAGACGAGCGGTTCATCGGCAACTTCGAAAATTTCTTCGACAGTGAGAACGTGGTCGTATGATAACTCGTGCGACTGTATTATTTCGGACATTTCATTCAAAGTGGTTTTTGATCGATTCAACACTGATTTTACAGACATGGAAGCCTAGGATTGTCGTACAAAGCACTTGGTCGTTTTTTTTTGAGTTTTGATTCCTTTTTCTGAAATGTTTTAGTCATGACAGGATCTTGGAGGATTCAACAGTTTTCGACAATGTCTGTTTCAGCGAGTCGATAATAGTTTGAAGTGTTTCTCCAATGCAATGTCCTCCTCCAGTTTTTCAAAGCGCGATACTTTTTGCGAATCAAATCGCTCGTTTTCGTAATCTATTTAGCTATCTTCTTACGATTTTGGCTGTTGTCCATATCAATGTATCGATGTCAACTGATCACACCATGATATTGCAAAGTCATTAAATCATTTTTTGTATCGTCCATCGGTAAACGCATTGTCCTTGTTAATCATTAGAAATCTAATCACTAGAACATTTACGACATAAATTGCAGAAATTCTCGTAAGACATGTTGGTGATCGATGTCGGTGATCACGTAATTGTGATACACGCGTTTCAGATTGGTTCCATCCTGTTTGAACAGGATCAACAGATTTGTACTGTCGCATATAAGATACTTCTTTGCGTACGTTTGAGATATAGAAACAGTCGACGTCCGCGTGTTGACCCATTGCAAAGTACTCTCTTATTGTGTCCTATTTCACATGCCACGTCATCAAAAATAAAGATGAAATTCGAAAGCGCCTCGCTTGATGGAATGACGGCGCTGTTAATGGAGAATGTGAAATAGCCAATTTCTTCGATCGGAGCTAGCAGATTCGCCAGGTATCGATATTTCGGCTTTTTGGAGATTTATACGTTCTCGAATTGTACATCATGTGGACTTACCAACAGGCTCATCAGCGTGTTCGCGTTGCTACAATTTGACGGTCCACAGACGATAGCGCGTATATGTAGAGATAGATGATGCCATACTTGCGCGTCTCTTTATCAGTTTACGTTGAGATTCATCACTTTGATCGTCCGCGCTTAGCGCATGAACCGCATATTTTCTCTTTCCACAAAATACGATATCGCGAGCAGACCTATTTATAAAGCCGTGTAGAGCGATATCTCAGTAATTAAAATGTTTCTCATGATCTGCACATTTAATTTCAAAAGAGCTGGAATATATAACGAAAATTGTACTGCTGCGAGAGTTTGAAGATTGCATAGATCTGTTGTGGGACAGATTAGCATACAAGCTGATTTGGGCATAACGATACCGTCAGTGCTCGAAACATTACAATTTACCGACTTATTAAACACATATCGACGGTCCAGTGCCTTTGATAAAGAATTGCAGCGAATGTTGTCGAAAAGCTTGTTAAATTGTGCGATAAACACGTTTCCATTCGAACTGCATATTCCCGGATATCAGTTTTGCAGTTCGGGAACGTGTTTGGAAAAGCGATTGGCCAGAGATGATCAAGGAATTAATTCATCGAATGCTGCATGTCGCGATCACGATATAGTGTATGCGCACAGCAACGATCTCGCTGACACGCGGCTGATAATATTCTTGCCAAGAAGGCGCGGATTATTGAGAGAGAGAGAGATTCTTGGAGAGAGAGCCGCAGCTACTGTTTGAGTAGCTATGAAAGCCAAAACGAAGATTGGAAACAAAGAAAAAGAAGAGCAAGAGGATTTTTCCGACAGCGAAACACGGCGGCGTCCTGCTCGTTCTATTGCTGCTTGGAGTTCTTGAATCGGCGGGGCGGCGGGAGCCAAGGTCGTAACGATAGTAAAGTGACGCAGTGTCTATCTGGAAGAATTGCAATATCATAATCGCGTCTTGGAAGGTCGCGGCGTTTGTCTCGCTCTCTATAAGCGCAGACAAGATATCGCGCTCAGAAAAAAAAAGTCGATGAAATGTTAAAAAAACCGAGGGGAGTAACTATCAACGTGCAATTGCAACAATTTGCAAATCGTATGCGTATTCCATATTTATTTTAGAGGCATCTTTATGCGTCACTACATTACCGGTCGAAGGAGTACCGGTTTCGCATTACGGCGAAACGAGAGCGATATTATATATATCTCGATAATGCCGAAGGATCCGGTACGCATTGGGTGACATATAGTATGTAAAAAAGGGGAATTGCATTGTGTACTTTGACAATTTTGGCAATCTTCAACTGCTGAAGGATCTCGAACGACATCTGGCAAACAATATAATCGAGTACAATACAATCGCGCGTTACAATTGCAGAACAATTGCGGGCTGCTTTGTCTACAGTTTCTGCGATTGATTGATAAGTAATTTAAGGATCGACATTGCACCATTTAAGTCAGTGCTCGTTCGAACATGTCGCTGACGTTTACGCTGATCGGCAAGAGTTCTTGCCGTGAGCTACTTTCCAGCAAGATTTGGATGATGGAGATTACGAGCTCAGTCTGACGGACTTTGAAACGTTCTATACTCTAGCCAATATAAATTCAACAAACAAGTTTTATTATGACAACGAGAAAATTGTTATTCCCGAAAGATAGTACGAACTCTGCGATATTGAGCGGTACTTAAAATGCGAAATTTTATGTTCTCGCGACGCGAAGAATAAGAAGGAGAAGAGTTCTCGTTAATGATTCGCGCCAACAATATGGTGATGAGATGCGAAATCATCCGTCTATCGGATAAATGTTACAAAATCTCGCAATATTGGCTCGTTGCTGGGATTTTCATCAAATCGCGTGCTGGAACCGCGACAGTGGTATGAGTCGGACGTGCCAATAAATACCATCAATATTCATTCATATCGAATGGAACGTGATCACGGATGCGTACAGCAACAGTAGATGCGTGCACACGATACGCAAGTTTTCACCGAGCGTACTGCCATGATGTAAGATATCGAAAAGACTTACGCAGATTATTTACCTTCCGATCGTCACACGGAACACTACGGAACTGACGATTCGCATGATGGACCAAGACAGTCGATTACTCCATTTTCGCGGGAAGGGGACCATCGTTAGATTGTAGGATGTCGCTAACGTGAGATGCTTGCGTTGAACAATCGAAACAGACAAGAAATACACCTATTAAAAGACTATACTTAGAAAGAAACTCACTGCGTCTAACGTTACATTTTTAAAGTCAAGTTTCATCGTGCGAAATGGTTGATATCTTGAATATTACAGTGAGCCGATCTTTGATGACAGCATCATCAAGATTGAAATTCACACATACGATTCGTGCACCAACACTATGTTTGGACATAGCGACGAGATACGGATATCCATACAATAGTAGGATTTGTACCCGTTGCCGTGCGACAGTTTTCTCTACGCGGAAGGAAAATTGACGGTAAAGAAAAACGATCAGATGTCAACGACGCTTGGAAATAACTGCGTGGCGTTCATGTTTGACCGCAACAGAAATGTTGGAGTTATTAGTACTATCAAGAATTACGTGATGTATGAGCTTTGATTGCGCTGAACATTGGATGGAACTCTAGATCTGACAAGGAGGAAGAACATTTTAATTTTTGCGTGCCGCATAATATGCTGTTGGGCTATTGCGAAAATTACAAAAGCATCAATCTCGCCACGAATTGATTTTGATACGAATGCGCAACGATTACAATTGCTTGATGAGAAATCTTGTGACGGAGTCAGAGGTTGAATTATTCAAAGTGCAGTAGCGGATTCCTCATGTTGCATTAAACGAGATCAATGCTGTGAGCATTGGAAAGTATCATTATCTGAGCATGAATTTTCGTTCGTGGGATCGTGGGACGAATATTCTCAGTTATAGAATATAATCAAAATGGCGACTTGAGAAGCCGCGATACATTATCTTTGCTTTGTAGATCAATCAAAAGAATATCATGTCACAAGATGTTAGCATGTTCGACAATTGTAATTTGAATAACGTGATACTTTATTTAGATTCGATGTTTTATCCATATGACAATTTAAATCTAGACTTTGGCAAAAAGAGATACGCCATCTTGTTTAATATGTACGCGCGTTTTCGTAAAGCCTATTATGGAATCGATTGCTTCGAAACGCTACTCACCATATTTTCGTTTATTGAGAAAGATCTCTTGCGGGCAATGATTGCTCGCAACAAAACGAATTCATTAAGAGCGCCACTGTGGGCATAGAATTTGATTGAAGGAGAATGTGCCTGCCAATACAACCATCTCATCATATTATACACAATTATGTAATCGAGTACTGTCCGATGTCTAACGTAGTGCGCAAAATTATGTAAGTTGCAACGCTCAGCAAATATCCAGAATATAAAAGAAAGGAAAACCGGTGTGAGATGCAATCTCAAAAAATTGCTCGTGGCCATACCAACGTTTGTGGATCTGCAAGGATTTGTCGTCGAGAAAAGATTTATTGTCAAAAAAGTAGCGATGCTAAGAAGGGGAACCATTCTCACACACTACATTTTTTAACATCCTATGCTATGGTATTTTCTGACGAGATCTGACAAATCTTGCGCTTCTTAGTTGAGTGCTTATCATCATTGCGGTGAGACGACGGGATGATCTCTTACATCATGGTAAGACGTCTAATTACGGAAGCCGATAGAAGATACGGAAGCTGATAGAAGAGAATGAGGTTCTTATATACGTCAAGGGATATGAAAAACGAGAATAGCTAGCTGATATTTTCGACAGCGATAATGTTATGTCGAAATTCTGGACGCGCAAAGATGTAGAATCGCTACGTTTAATCTAGATGATTGTAATACTATACGATGTGAAAGACACGCAAAGAATTGTGCTTTACAAAATGTATTAAAGATATTTAAGATATTTAACTGGTGAGCGCGACACCAGGAAGAATTATAAGATTTTTAAATAAATGTATGTTATCTTACATTAATATTATTTCTGTTACCCTGATATCTGTAGACTTAAATAAATATATTAGGTATACAACTTTGCTTCCGCCGTTTTTTCCGAAATTCGAGGCTTTATTGTAAAAAACTCATTATACATTTATGATTCAAAGTATTGTCCATCGCTGGCCACTACTTTCTCCCATCTTTCGGGTAGCGTACGAATCCCGCGTCAAAAAAACTGGTCATCTTTTGAGGCTATCCACGAATCCAATTTTTTACTTCTTCATAAGACCGGAAGTGCTGGTCAGCCAGGCTGTGTGCCATTGATCGAAACAAGTGATAGTCAGAGAGAGCAACGTCTGGAGAATACGGCGGGTGGGGTAGGACTTCCCATTTCAACGTTTCCAAGTATATCTTGACCACTTTCACAACATGGGGTCGAGCATTGTCATGCTGCAAATCACTTTATCGTGTCTCTCGTTGTATTGCGGCCGTTTGTCTTTGCTCGGCTCAAATGCATCAATTGCGTTCGATACCGATCGCCTGTGATTGTTTTAGTCGGTTTTAACAGTTCATAATACACTACGCCGAGCTGGTCCCACCAACGGAGCATGATCTTGGAGCCGTGAATATTCGGTTTGGCCATCGACGTAGAGACATGACCGGGAACTCCCCATGATTTTCTGCGCTTGGGATTATCGTAATGAACCCATTTTTCGTCCCCAGTCACAATGCAGAAATCCCTTCCGTCTTTGTCTTTCAAGCAGCTGTTCACAAGCAAACAAACGCCGTTCAACATCTCTCGG
>Ga0157364_1008048_pt1 | contig 10905 bp, 2 predicted proteins | sample AttsexASBM2_FD_111476 | JGI IMG/M metagenome (GOLD analysis project Ga0157364, IMG submission 111476) | Fungus gardens microbial communities from leaf cutter ant in Ribeirão Preto, State of São Paulo, Brazil - Atta sexdens ASBM2 | ecosystem: Host-associated > Fungi > Mycelium > Unclassified ... | reverse complement strand
TTTCTTAAGCTTTATAAACTTGAGAATATCTTGAAATTATATTGTGAAATTTTGAAGAGGATAGATGAAAAAATAGGACGATATGTGTGTGTGTGTGTGTAGATATATACATTTATATATTGTACATATATTGTGCACTTTCCAAGGAATAAATATTAATTTTGGAAAAAAAAGATTTTGCTGATAAATCTAAAATTTTAACTAGATCTAAAAATAATAAAACACGTATGTGTATCTTATGCTATATTATTCTAATAGTTTCACAAAATTATTTTCAGATTTATATCTAATTAAATTGGTAGATACTTCAACAAGACCGTTCTTCTGTGTTTATACGGTGTTCTTCAAATTTGATTTCCCGTTGTTCTTTTACGAAAAACACAATCATTTTTAAACGTCATCAGCCTCATTTTCATAAGCATAACTTTTGTCGCATTGTCCTCATTAAAGCCGGCTTGGGTTTTACCGTTTTCTTCCTGAATATGGGATGCACGTGGCTGATGGAAATTCAGGGTCGAGGTTTATGACACGAAGCCGCATTGCGTTTTCTCGCGGAATGACCTAACCGTTTGTTATCTCGCACGATTCTCACGGTTCGCTGACCGATAAAGCTGTTCGCAGCTAACAAATGACAATGTCACGCGATGAATGAACGTCGAGGAAGCATGACATTCGTTTTCAGATAGGATTTGACATCGTTTAATTCATCATTTAACTGTTTTGTTGATTTGTCACGGCAATCAAAAGTGATATATAAATTTATCCTACATTTCCGCTTTTCTGTTTAAATTGATTGCGAAATACTTAAACAGCATTACTCTCATTTTTCTATTGTAACATAATTAAATTCAATCTAAAATTTCAAAAATTTTGGAGTAATTGATATTTTACCTTATACAAAATCCATGTCGCAAGATTAAAAAACATTTAGATTACTATTAGATTAGATAAAAAATTTATCCATTAGATGCAAAAGATTTAAGAAAGAACGAATTATTTTCTACAGTCGTCCAAAAAAAAAAAGATTTACAAAAAGTAAAATTTTTTGCAATAAACTCTTTTCACTATATAAAACTTTTTCCAGCTAATAAATACTGTAGAACTTAATTATTAAGAACTTATTAAATTGATGATCAATATAATTTTATTATTTTAGCTTCAGTTCGCGTTTTTAAATAAAGTTCCAATAATCGCAATTTATATAATGAGATATATTTAAAATTTACATAGAAATATTATATTACAAGAGTGGTTTTGTTAAAGTATTTAAATTTAATTAGATATAAATTTAAAAATAATTTTGATTGAATTATCAAAATAATTAAAATATTTAAATTGGTTACTAGAATCTTGGTAAAAATTTGTTCATGCATAGATATATGTAAATATGTATAAACATATATATAATATATATGAAATATATATTTATATATGAAATATGTCCATACATGTTCATACTTTTTCTTTTGTAAAATTACTTTTTAGTGTAATAAAAATAATAATAATGAGAAAATATAAAAAATAATTAAAGGAATAATTCTTGTATTGTTTGTTCTGGAAAAAATCAAAATTTGTAGAAATAAAAAATTGCTCATACATAATTATAATTTTATATATAATTACATATATGAACAATATTTTATATTCCTCCAAACTCCGGTAAAATCTTTGTATTAAAATCCAGCTCATGGTAATACCATATTTGGTATTTTTTTACTTATTTGATTTACAAAAAGTTTTCGTAAGATGATAACTTTTCGATATTTTACGAAACGACACGATCGTGCAATTTCACATTTCTTGCAGTTCGTCAACCGATAAAATGCCGGCGCGGCACTCGGCAGTGGCACAGTGCAGCGTCCGCGATCCGCGGCCCGCGTTGAGTGTCGTGATCGCGGCCACGTGGAACGCGGTGCAACACGGAGGCCGCAAATATCGTACGCGAAATGCAATTGCGTTTCATTCCATGATGTAAGGCTCAGTCGCGCGGATATATCAAGGCACGCTGCGTTAGGTACGCGATGATAGCATGCAGGGCGTGGTCGTGCAGACTGCAGTTGCATCGTGGTAGTGTGGTGGCGTGTGGTTATGCCGCGCAGCAACCGATACCAGCTGCACTACGAGCCACGCGCGAAAAATGGTCCCGCAATATGCCGGCGCGGTCGCGTGATTACGGATTGTCGCAACGAGGAAGCCGCAATCCCGGAGACGAGGGGCCGTAATCATGCCGCGTAAAAGCGCCGGGAAAAAAAGTGCGGTGCTCCTTACTTCGGATAAATTCCGAAGTAGCGCGAAAGTAAGAGAACTTTATGATCTCTTGATGATCTCATTTACTCATTTGCTGCAATAACGATATATAATTAAAAAATAAAAAATTGTGATTTCTGAATTGCTTGTAAAAAAGAACAAAAACATAAAAAAAAAAGAAAATATGTACTTAAAAAATACGTATTGTTATTTCTACAGTCATCAGTTATTATATCAAAATTGTATTTCACAATAAAAATTACAAAATTTTAATATAGTTCAAAACATTCAAACATATTTTCTAGAAAACTTCCTTTAATTTATCGTTATTACAGCAAACGAATAATGTTTTTAGATTTGCGTTTCTTTCAGTCTTGACATTTGATAATTCCTTATCAAGAGCAAGAATGCTTCAATTCGGACTTTTTGGGATTTTTATTCAGCGCTCGATGTCTGTTATGCGATTGAAATTTCTCACGGCGATGATATGCTCTAGCCATTGGCGATTAACGGTATCCCAACAAGATAGCGTCATACAGCTTCAGTGAATTTGTCCTTAAGTTACGAAGCCAAGCGAAGCATAAACGAAAGGGTTTGGTTGAGACGATCATTTATATGTATATTTAAAGAATTAGATATTAGTTACAAGAAATTGATATTGATAAAAAACGTATGCTACTCTCCTAAGTAAATGTCATACAAATCTTTCAAAAGATCTTGTTTCAAGTAATATCTACTAAGGCTGCATGTTCCAAGATTCACTGCCAATGCTGAAAATCTACATTTTACGTCATGTGTACTATATATTTTCGTATCAGCACTGATAGTGAATTTTGAAACACAGTCTGAGTAGTGTTTAAAAATATTAATTGATGCACTTGTATCTTAATAGAAAGTGGATATGTTTGTATTACTATAAAATTATTACTATTATAAAAGTATATGGAACGGAATAAAAATAAAATTTGAATTGTACATGTAAAATTTGAACTTGCAAACACATGCATATTTATAATCTATGTTTAAAATAATGGTAAATAAGGGTTATACGAGGCACTGAATAGTTTCTTTAATACGCGAGATACGGTCAGACTGTCTGCTACACCATATGCGAGCACTTATCTACCTACACGCTAGCATCTACAAGTCATGTACCTGCCTATCTTTCTACCTACTTACTTAGCTACCTACCTATCTACCCACCTATCGTTTCATCGTTTTAAAAGCCCCAAGACTGGCCCCATGTTTTCTCTGCCGCCGTAATGGCGGAGATATCAGTACGATAGAAGAGTTAGGCTATCGTAATATCATAAAGAATCTTTTGATTCTTTGAAGATATACTTTGGAAAAGTATTTAAAAGAAATGGGGCCATCCTAGATCCATACTAGATCAAAAAGTTGTTTTGCGATAAATATAGTTCATAGAGCAGTAAAAAGAAATAGTAATCTTCGAATTTAATCCTTTTATATTCTTAAAATATAAGAGAAACCTACAATGGCTACCAAAAGTTTTCGGTTAATGAGTAACTTCAATTTGTAATGATTAGATAAAAAGATTTTTACAAATAAAGATCTAGTATATAAGTATTTAACATATCGCTTCTAGTACTTAATATATCGCTTTTAAACTGATTACAACAAACATATATTTTAATTAAAATGTAAACTAAAAATAGATTGATACGCACAAAAATTATCGTAAAGTTATATATTGGCTTTTAGCAGCTATTATATGAACAATTTTTGAAAATTTTAAGGATCTTTTTTTATTCTGCTTAGTAAATAATCTACTGCCAGGCAAAAGTTAATATTATAACGCAACAACAATGATATAATACAAAATTGTTATTTTTTAATTGTTTATAAAAAGAAATATAACGAAAAATAATAAAAAAGAAAACATAAAGAAAATAATATACTCGTACTTAAAGTATTGAAACTTATTTTCTGGAAAATTTTATTTTTTGAGCTGTGTTGTAATGACAAGTTAAATCTAAATTATTGATATACTCTGAAGTGTATACAAACATTTTAAGTGTATATACAAAAATCATCAAACAATTACAAATTGTTTGATGTTAATTATGGAAACTCATAATCAATATTTACAATCCAATGAATGCATTAAAAATAATTTTTCACGATATTTTGCGAGCAATAAGTTAAATCCAACATCAAATTGCAATTTTGTAGTAACAAAAATATTTATAACAATGTATATTTAGTTTTTTTGCGACATTATGTCTGCATTAAATTTGATGAATTGAGTAATTATAGGTTTTATTAAAAATTAATTCGTGTTCATTTGAATCCAACGACTTGCGAAATTGCGAAACGGGAGGCAAAAGAATCCAGCGATCGTAGAAAGCTGCATTTGGAAATTTCACTGAATACATCTAATATATTATTTCAACTTTATTTAATTATATTTTTATTTAATTATATTTGTTTAACAACAAAGATAAAATGATACATGAGTGTACCCGATTGAAGTTCCGAAAGCGGCCGAAGTTTGTAATCGCGATGCCACGAAATTATCGCATCATGCCGAGCGAATGTGCATTTTAAATTATTCGTTGCCAAGCCTATCTTGTGTACATAACTCATAATTTCATTCGTCTCAATATCCTATTAGCATTTTGCAAAGGCAATGCGAGGTGCGCGAAGGGCATGTTAGATAAAATTCAACGTGCAAGAAACTTTCTCTTCTGCATTTACTTGCATTCTTAGGATGCTTTACGACGCGAATTTATGCTACACGCAATCTGTATATGTACCACAGGATCGAACCGGTAGCGGTTTATCGTTTAAGGAATATCTGCAAATCGAGGCACAAGAAGTGACTGGCGTTCGATCAACTGAGTATTCGAGAGATATCAATAAAGGTAAAAAAGAATTTCTAGGCCATTTTTGTAACAAGTAAATTTTGGAACAATTTTCATATTACTATTATATAAAGATATATATATATATATATATATATATATATATATATAATATAAGATTTTAAAGTTGACATGGCTATATAATTTAATTACTTTAAAGTAAGAAGTTGGTTAATTACATGATTTGTGTAACAAATTACATGAAAAAATTTTTTCATCGTGTTTATACAAATAAATCTCCTAGAATGAAATTATTTTTTATATAAACAAATTTCTCAAAAGAAGATTAGAATGTTTCTATATTAATGTTTTTAGTTTATTCGTTAAAAATGCTCAAAACTGATGAGGCACAATTTATGTTACTGATAATGAAATAGGAAAACGTTAAAACGTGTTGCTACGGTTCTCTATCAAGAATGAATAATAATTATCGCTGTTTTAATTGTAATTATTTGTTTTGACTGTTTTAATTGTATATTTATCAGAACCTCGCGCGTAAATAAATTTTATATTGTCAAGTCGTAGTAATTGAATACGCTCATTTACTAGCAACAGTCTGATATTTTAAGATCCCGGACGTATGATCGCGCTCTATAAATTTCAACATTTCTTATGCGATTTAAAGATTTCCACACGTGTAGAAATCATACATCTTACAGCATGCATTCGTCATAGATTTAAAACACCATTTAAAATAACACTTCAGGGATTCAAATTTTTTAGAAATGGCTCTTTTTACAATGAAATTTTAAACGAGTTTTTCAGCATTGATAATTGAAAAATGATTTAATTAAATTAAAAAAAATTTTTTTTTGTAATTTTACTAATTGAGAGGTTAAATTAAAAATGAAAAACAACGACCTTAGAATTTCTCGTTCAGAAATTATAACATCAAATTTAATCTCGTATTTATTTCCTTCGCGTCCAAATTCTTTCGCCAGTAGCTCCTGTGACGTCTATTCGAAGAAATGCTGTAAAAAGATCACGCTCACGTGTCAAAATACGCTCCGATTCCGATTTTTGCGATATAAGATTTCTCAGAGAAACTTACGTCGATTTTCCCTATGTTCTACGATAAGATTTTAGTCCCAGGGTACATGTACACCACTGAAGAAGTCCGTTCACGATCCGCCCAAGATAATGCACTTCACAGAACGGAACGGAACTGAACTGAACTGAACTCACGCGCGCGTGAACACAGGCTGTCGATAGCGATAATGCGTTCACAAGGCCGGAAGACAATGAAGAAAGGAAGGAAGCGCAAAATGTTTGATAGCAAATTCGCGAATTCGCAGCGAGGAAGAATGGCAAGGAAGAGAGAACGAAGTAAAAGGTTTGAGAATTGTCCTCAGGGTCACGGAGCTCTTTCCCTCCGGCCCGCCGCTACGAGACTGAAGAACCAAACTCTCTCTCTCTCTACGCCCAGGTGAACGGCGCGCGTTACCTGCAAAAGAGTGCCTTCTTCTCTTCCCCTGTGGCGGAACCCAGGCCCAGGAGAGAGAAAAGGAGGTAGCCGTGAACGTAGGCGCAGAAAAGGTGGAGGAGACACTCGAGAGCGAATCGCGACGTCGCCGGAGAAGGCCGAGCGGAGGCATCGCTCTTGTTTGTTGCACGGCAACGTCGGGGGTAACTCTGTACGGTACATTTAAATACCTGTCACGTGGCGGCCGGATTGCTGCAAAATGACGTCAGGACGCGAGCGTGACTCGCGATAGAGAGGAGAAACGCAAATTTGTCTTACATTTCGCTCAGGAATCCGTTCAGGGCGATTGTAATGGCGGCCTTCGGCGTGGAGGCCAAAAGAAGCTCTCTTAGGGGAGCCTGAAAATATTATATCGTTCTCTTGCTCAAATTTTATTTATTTTAAGATTTTCTATCTCTCTTAAAATAGTTTTTACAAGGCGAATAAAAATTATATTATTTCAATTGTATTGTTATTATATATTGCAAAAACAAAGGAAGATAAATAAATTATTAACGGGAAAATAAATTATATTCCATTTATATTAAATGAATTTTCTGAATCAATTTTATAGAAATGTTTTGCCAACAAGTTATTTTGCCATAATATTGTCAAACACTTTTGCGCCGTTCGGAAACAACATTCTAGTTTGAAACCGGTTTGTACGAGTGCGTAGACGTTCATTGAAGGATAATATCTTATTCTAGTGGATGTTTTCTCCGTATTGATTCTAGTCCCATTCTCGTACGAGTCATAGAAAATCGAAGGAATAGTCTTTCTATTCCTTCGAGAAAACGGCCGTGAACATAGCACGATGGCGGGATAGCCGGTAGAACTTGGATTTGTTCATGGCGTGCCATGTCAGAGGTTCACACTATTACCGAGAGTAGGTATATATGCCCTCAGAATTATCTCGCTAACAGTAAAAAAAATGAAAGAATCATTGAAATTATGAAATTTCTTCATATAATAAAAAAATGTTTCACTCGTAAAAATATCATTGTTAATTGATTCTTTTGTTTTCCAAAAATTACAGACTTTTTATTCCTAGACAATTTTTATTTCTTAATGACAGCCATTAAATATCTATTGAAGAATTAATAATATTTATAGTGATACTCCAAAATTTCAATGTTAAGTGATGAAGATTAAGGCATTGTTAAATAGATATAAAGTAGTAAAATGTACTTGTAAAAGATAGTGTTAAAATAACGATATGACAGTAATAATAAGTCAGTCGCAAGGTTCAATTATAAGGAGAGCTATCATACTCAGGGGGAGGGAGGGATAATAAATTATTTAATCTACATTGATTCTATATATGTATATAAAATATATGATTGTCTTGACAAAAGAATATATATGCATGTATAAAGAATATATGGCTCCTCTTTAAAATATAATTTTACCGTCGTTTTCAATAAAAAACAGCAAACTCTTTTCTCTCAATGTAATCTAACGAGAAAAAAATTATTATAAAAAAACCGAAGTAAATAGATTTTTACATTTCTAAAAGAGAGACTCTTTGAGAGTCATTTCAACTTTCTTTCTTTTTCTTTTTTTAGCAATAGTTTCTTTTCAATTTACTTTAAGCTGACGCACATAGTAAAATGTCCAGAGATAGTGGCAAACACTCGGCACGCTAACGGATTAAGTAGGCATGCAATGTAAGTACAGCAAGTAGGTGTTTCACGAAAAGAGACATCGATGCTCGCGCAGGAAAGGTCGTCGAGCCAGATCGGTGCGGAGTCACGCTACACGGGTACGACGACCGCGGCCCGCCGCGCGGATTTCTTTTTCTTGCGCGCCTGAATGAAAGTTGTAATTGCACGAGAAGCTGGACGTGCGCGAGCTGACGTGTATCACGTTCAATATTTTGCGTTTTACGTACGCTGATAATTCGGAGAGATCAGCTCTTCAAATGGGCGATTAGAAATTATTGAGAGATCTCTCTCACACTGTATCACAAGATGAAACTTGACGGTGATACCATTAAATCCATATAAGAATTAATAATCGATAACAAGAAATTTGATTAGAGGAATTCATATCGACTGTCTAATTGTAATTCTAAATCGTCTTGATCAATTTTTTTATATTATTACTTGATATAATTAAACATAATTTAGTAACAAAATTAATGGAATAAATGAAAGTTATAAATAAAAATAAATGGTTACACCTTTTTGTTTTATGCACGATGATAGCATTTTAAAAACATTCGATAACAACGGATGTTATATCTTTTAATTAATTTATGTAACTGATAATTATGTAATCACATAATTTTTACTTTAAATTTATTTTCGTAAAAAAAAGTTTACTACTAGAATATTTTACACTTATAGTATATATTATTATACCATAGGTACATATGATATTTACAACTATTATACAGATATTTTTAAATCCATATTTTTACCTATCAAATTTCCTAAATTGTATCATCATAAGATAATAAGACTAACAATTATTAATTATATATATATATACACATGTGTGTGTGTGTGTGTGTGTGTGTGTGTGTGTGTGTGTGTGTGTGTGTGTGTGTATAATTAATATAAATTTCAATATCAATTGTGAAAAAATAAGTTCAAGCCAATTATATAATGTCTTTCCATTATTGTTATTTATTAACTATTATTTATTAAATTATATTTATTAAATTATATTTATTAAATTATTTTAAATCTTGATTTTGTTTTCAATAAATTATTGTAATTTGACGTTGTATTGCCTTGATCTTAAATTTTTAATTATTTTTATTTATAAACTCATTATTTTCAAAAGAGACATAATTTAGAAGACCTATGATTTAGGCAATCAGGTTGAAACATATCTCTCTTAACATGTTATGGAAAGACTTATAATTAATCAATTTGTTTTATTAGTTAAAAAGTTAAACATGTGTGTAATAGTAAGATCTGAAACATCAAGCTACAATTTCCAATGTTCATTTGCGTACAAATTAATAAAAAAAAACATAATAAAAAATTTCTTAAATAGAATGCATTCGACAAACTTTCTTCTACATAATATGTAGTTAAGAAAGGCTGATAAGAATAAATATTGAGATATAGAAATTAAGGCGATCGAGGCAATTTACATTTAACTTTTGCTCAAAGACTGGCTTTTATAATAAAAAAATAATAAAGAAATAGAAATAAAAATTAACATTTCTAGGCAAAAGTGAAATCCTTCAAGTGTAGATATTCTTTTGCTTTATTTACAAAAAGAAAATTGTATGATAATAAAAGTTAATATAAAGTTTATATTTTCTTCAAAGTACGACCGCCTAATTGCCTTCGTCGAGGTTCAGGTGTCGCCTTTTTCTTCCACTCGTTCTAATTGCAACGGACGTAACACTTTTTACCAAGCGTGACTACGGCGCCGGAGTTACGCAAGAGGAACGATGGCATCGCCGCTACCAACGCGATCCGTCGCAATTATTTTTCAATTCTTAATTAACACTCTGCCCAATATAAACAGCGCATTAAAGATAACCGTAGCGACAATCGAAAAGTTGAGCGAATAATGTTGCGACAAAGAAAAAAGCCCATAAAGCGTACTCCGTTAGCGTTTTATCGGGTCTGCTGCACTTGGAGGCGTTCAACCCGGCAACTTGCTGTGAGCGCACGCGAGCGAGCCTTTGCGCACCGCGTGGCTGTTTATAAATAAAACGGAACCATCATTCTTAAGTTGCTTACCAAGCCAGAAAATGCAATTAAAGGGCGCTGGCAGCGATCTGCACAGGCTGCGCAGGTTTGGTTTCGAATAATATGCTCAATCATTATTTGTTCAAACATTCCGATTTTACGAATCTGTTTATCTATTGATTCTATCGATTCACGGTGATACAGAGGATCTTTAATAAACTGCAACCATTGCTTGTAACATAAGTTATATAATATTACGGAACACAATAAATTTTTATATTAAAATTATTTAAATAGTATATATTGGGTTGTCCGGAAAGTTCGTGCCGACCGTTCGTGCTAACCTATATAATTTAATAAATGTATACTAAAATTTAAATTTTCTGTGTTTCAATTTTCCTTCAACATCGGCACGAACTTTCCGGATAACCTAATATATATAGAAGCAGCTACAAAAACGTAAAAAAAAGATATTGAAATCTTTTGATTTTTTTAATAGTTTCTTAGTAGTAGTTATGAAATGTTTGAAAACGTTTTAAGAATATGTTAAATTCTATAAAAGCAAAGAAAAAAAAATATATGTAATTAAAAAGAAGTTAATTATAGAAATAATAGCATAAAAGAAGTTAAGAGGTCTTCGTCAGTGAGAAGATAA
>Ga0157364_1008046_pt1 | contig 10909 bp, 10 predicted proteins | sample AttsexASBM2_FD_111476 | JGI IMG/M metagenome (GOLD analysis project Ga0157364, IMG submission 111476) | Fungus gardens microbial communities from leaf cutter ant in Ribeirão Preto, State of São Paulo, Brazil - Atta sexdens ASBM2 | ecosystem: Host-associated > Fungi > Mycelium > Unclassified ... | reverse complement strand
GGATCTCTGATTAAGTCTAATGGCTAGCATTGATTCCTCGTCACACGTTTATGATTTTTTAATAATACGATTTTTATGCTTTCGTGGGAAAATATTTTTACAACAATTAAACGATTAAAATTTATTAAGTAATAACTGATATTATTGTTTTTTTTTATAGACTATCTCTGATTAAAATTTATCTCTGATTAAGTCGAAGGTGTCCGAGTAGAACAAGTGAGAAGCAGACTTTCAAAATGCATTTTATCAAAAATTTATAATTTTTAGAAAACGAGAAAAAAAACCATAAGAAAACACAGAAAATAACAATTTACCAATCAATAAGATGTGAAATGTTCGACAAAATTGCTAAACAGTTGCTAAAATGTTAAACAAATGTATTTTGTTTGTCTTTAAAGGACATAATGCACTTCGAATGTCAAGATTTTTTTCAGCACATAAATTAATGGTGTAGAAATGCTTTCAGAATATTGTAGAGTAAAATATGAGTTTCTCAACACTGAACACTATTGCCCGTATTCGTAATCAGTTCTTTAAATTTATCTTTAGATGCTCAGCAACCAATAAAATAATTCGTAGAGTATCTGAAGATAAATTTAAGGAAGCCTTAAATATAAGGCCTAAGTATAAATACTCAGCATATTTTGCCATCTTAACTAAAAAAATAAAATCTTGAACAAAATGTATTTTGGAAGTCTGCTCCTCAAGTCATGATAACGTCAAAATGACATTAAAATGAATCGGTCATGATTGAAAAATGATTTTTAATGATTATTTTGAAGTCATTTTGATATCATAATAACTTGTTATTCTGCTTGAATGAGCAAGTCGAACAATAAGATTATGATTGAGACTAAAATGAGCTTTCTACAATGAGCTATCCAATCCCATCATGGTCGATAATTTTTCTTATATTTGATTGTAACTGATCAATTTCTTATGATTTAAGACTAAATTTAGGTAACAACTTAGGAAGTCTATTTAACGTTTTAAAGAAATATAATGCCGAGTTTACAATGAGTTAGAAATCTTCAGTCTTAACCAGGTTTAACCTATTATAAATAGGTGATTTTTCGCACCCACTAGTTAATTGTACACATCGAGTCGTTTAGCTCGATTAAGAGGAAGGAATAAAATCGAATTTGATCAACCTTAAGAAAATCAGTACAAATTGGCTATTGGTCAACTTCACCGATTCACCGATAAGACTTAGGACTACCGACTCATTGCAGACCCGGCATGAAACATTATAAAGGATAAAAGATGAGCACTTAAGAATTGCATTATTAATTACCTATAGAGGATCCACGAAATCGACAATCAGCACACGAATTTTTATCAAACCGGAAAGCGTTCGTTACAGTTGTGAATAGCCACGTTGCACGCAAAAGTCCACAAAACTTTATTTCTGTCGTTTTGGCGTCTTCCTATGATGCGCAAAAAAGCGCGAACTTCGAAAAAAAACAAGTAACAGGATGCAAGTCAAAAAAGGTTCAAGAATAATCGTCTTTACGCGATCGCGTATATTCCACGAGTTTCCCGCGCCCCATCCTCGAGTCGCTGAGCGATATACCCGCTCGCGTATTTTTGGCACAAGGATCTCAGGTAGTTCGCCCGGGGAAGGTACGTTCCAAAGAGAGCCCTGGAATTCACTCGACGTGTCAACGAGCGTGGGCACGTCGCACGTCACAGGAACAGCCGGCGCGGCGGTGAAGCGGCGTGAAGCTGTACGTACCACGCGGACCGGGAAATGCCGATAAGGATTCCGATTCGAGAGCAAGCCGCTTTCTTTGAAGGAAGCCGCGTGCCACCCTCCGACGAGCCGGGGATCACGAGCCGAGCCGGCGCGCGAGGAACAGAACCGTCCGCCCTTTACTCCGGCTCGCTCTACCTCTGAATCATCCACGTCGCCCACGCATCGCGATGCCGGGGGCTCTGCGTAGGTGAGTTCTCGCGAACCCCTTCCCCGGGCAGCGCCATGCGGTTTCCCCGCTGTACGCCTGCGCCCAGAAACCATGAATGGAAGCGCCCGCTCAATGCTGGACGGTATTTGCTTGCTCACGGGAGCACTGCGGCATCCTACCCGCTCCCCCTCCCCCTCTCCTCCCCTCCCCCCCCCATGACGACGACGACGACGACGACGACGGCGACGACGACCACGACGACGACGACGACGACGATGACCTTCAGCCACCAGCCAGGGTCGATCGGGCAAAATCAGATCTCATCCCGAGGAACAGGTGTTGCGTTGGAGCCGCGCAGAAGCGCGACGCGGTCAATCCTCTCGCGCGAATCACGTCATGGATCGTTAAACATCAATGAATCTTTAATTGGCACGAATCTTTAATGACCTCGTCGTGATAAAATAGACATGATTAATTTATGTACGGTATACAGGAAGCAGAAGGCCAAGCCAACAATAAAATCAGTATTACGTCACCAGCTGTGAAAGCACTACATTGTTGGAGATATCAAAGGAGTAATTTTAATCCAATACGCGTTGAGTTAAATGACATTTTATTATTTTTACCTTCGTGTCAAAATATAAATCAACTCATTTCTGTAGTTACTTAAATAATATTAACGTATGCATTTAGTAAATAATCAACTAAATGAAGAATCAAATTTAATAGAATTTATTGAACGAAATTGTTTAGTTGAATTATCGACATATTGAGTAATGACGACCTACATAAATAATTAAAAACAACTCAATTTGATTGTATTCTGACATTTGTGAATTTAACAGTATAATATTTGAAAATGATCCGAATGAAAATGAAAAATTAAAAAAATTATTAATAATTTAATAACGATAAAAAGTATTAAATTTTTGATATATAAAATTTTCCATTCATGTATCTCTAAAATTCTCTATACTATTTCTACAAATAAGGTTTTGGAAACTTTTTGACTGATATGTTATCAAATATTTAAGATTCTGAAGATTAGGGTCATATAACTTTCTCCCCAAGCGGGAACGTGAAAAGCGAAAATGTTTGTCATGAAAAGTAGTGGAGAAGTTTTTCATGTTTCGGCCCTAGGGCGAATGTTACGTATCGCCCTACCCTGATTTAATACCGAAAAAATCCATATTTGATAAAGTATCGCAATGTATCGAGACGTTAAATCATAATCTACGTTTTAGATGTCTAATCTTCTACGACTTGTTTGTCTCTCCTCTCTGTTCCATTTTGTATAGGTAAACGCGAATAAAAATTCTAGGAAAGAGGCAATTGCACGTATCATTCTTCGTCCAAATCCCCTACATTTGCGCGACGCCGGGGAAACGTTGAACGGGGGATGCTAAGAATTAGCGGACGCAACTTTATGAATGGGCTGCTTGGGCGTGAGGGAACGAGCGAGGTGGGGACAGTCATGCTGCTTTAACGATCGGGCGCATCCCCACTCCCTGCCTCATTCCATCTCCTTTTCTCCAGCTCGTTAACAAGCCTTCTTTCTCGATTCCATCCCCTCGCCATCCCCCTTCTATACACAATCCCATTCTCTTCCTCCCTCGCCGGCTATCACCGGCTACGCGCACACGTGCGACCGTGCGACTGTGTCGGTTACGTGCTGATCGTTCATAGATGATGGTGCATCCGAGTGCGCAACTCACGTGTGTATAAATCTCTACGGGGACGAGTTGCGTACGATACCCTTTGCATAACACCAACAAGAGTGGAATGAACAATGAACACTTGCGCGGCTAGTCGTAACGAACCCTTCAAATAACAATTGAAATTGGACGCTTACACGGCCTAGCTGGTACACTTGTAGCTGAATGTATCAAATTTCATTTTGATATTGAAGAAGTTTGAAACCGAAGCCGTATTGCGTGGGACACGAGAGGGAGAGAAAATGACGTTAGAGCATTTCACATTTCCACTCCCCATATATTTACTCTTGTTTAACGATGAACAACAAGGATAAATGATACCTGTGTAGCATTCGGGTGGGAATTTGAACACGAATGTATTACGCGAAAATTAAATTCGACACAAATCTCAATTACAGCTGCGAGATAAGCGTCGTGAGAAATTTTTTATAGATTTTTAGTAACTGAAATAACAATCCGATTTATTTTTAATGAATAAGTTACTTCAACAAGATCAATTATTTACCGGAAAATAAATGTCCCACTTGAACTTCTCTCGTGACAATTAAATTATCTGTGCATCCAATACGTACATATATATATATATGTTCAATATCTTAACGTAGTTCAAACAATGTGAAAGATTAATCGCAAGCTTCCAAAGCGAGTATCATTTAAAGATACTATATAATAGAAATATAATATTACAGGAATACTAGTATTGTTAAATTTAATCGAATTCTGTTTCAATTGCTAGAATACGATAATTTGGAAATACTTGAGTTCCCTCACCATTGATCGTTACGAAAGCAGGGAGTGTTCGGAGGGATGAAAATCGCCAGGTGTGGGTGGTTGGAACATCGATGAACGAATATCCCCACCAAACTACCCGGTGTGAGTAGCGTGGGAGTTTCCAAGGTCATCGCAAGAGCAAAACGTAGTACGACGCCTCCGCCGGGACGCCCGCGCACGAAGCGTGGGCGTGAATTATACATATATATATGTACAAGCTATGCTATATGCACACAAGACATTTCAAATCATTGACGGCACTTAATATGCGTTTTACTGTTGTATTCTTAATTATCTGAAGCATAGCTGGAAACATATCCTTTGTCGTGCAATTTCGATATCAATTTTGTAAAGAGCTGAGAAAAAATGATCATTGACTACCTCAATTCAAGACACGTTCATTAAAAAATATAAAGCATACCTTTTTGAATTCTAATCATAAATTTAATCTTCACTTTCAGTTGAAACAAATTTATAACATAAAAGAGAACTAAATTCAGAAGTCATATTTCTATTCATATTGAATAGAAATATTTCACGTGCAAGAGAAAGCATAATATAAATTTTAAAATATATATACTATTTGTGTGCTATTTTATTAAAGGAACGCTGAAGTATAATAAATTCTATTCTATTCTATTTTATAAAGGCAAAAATAGAAATTCAGAAAACTTCAAAGATAAAAAATATTTATATATTTGCCAATAATTTTTTATGCTTAGGTTAGCGTTTACAAATATTTTTCATTATTATTAACAAGTCTCAAAAAATAAAAAGTTTGATATAAAAAAGTACCCTAACATATGATTTTTCACAAAATTTATAGTAATAATGGATAATTAGTTATATTTGCATAATATTACTATTCTAAAGAACGTTTAACGCAAAGAAAATATTTTTAACAAACACGAATGGTATTTTTGCCTGTTACAATTACAACACCATCATCCTGCAGCTCTTTCAGAGCATCTTCAAACATCTCGCGCGTCACCAACTAAAAAAGAAAAAGTAAAGAAACATTTTTTGCGGAACGTATTAAAAAATAATAAACGTATTAATAAATAAATAACAGATAATAAATAAATAACAAATAATGAATGAATAATAGCAGATAAATAAATGAATTTACCGTGCTAGACGATTCTTTCAATTCCGTGAAGATCTTTTGGTAGTTTAATGTCGGTACTTTATCCTTACTTTTAATGAGCTTTTTCAATACCTCGACCAGCTCCTGCCTTCGTTTTCTCGCTGCCAATGACATACCAGTCGTCAAGATGCTAATATCGATTTTGCCGCTCAATGGATCGATAGCAGATTGTTTTAATGCTTCACGATGTAATCTGACAATTATGAGTAGTGTTAAATTTAATTTTCTAATATTTATTTTTTTAATATTATTTTAATTTATTATTAACCACATTTTATCCACTCTCACCTCCAAGCTTCCTCGACATCCACAATTTCCACTACATTGCTGAATCGCATTTTAGCGTGTGCTTCGGCGAGTCTTATCAGTGATTCCAATTGTCTCGGATAAGCCGTAATTTGTCCGTGGCCGCTTCCTATTCTACGCATATCGACATAAGCCTGAATCAATCTCTGTTGACTCTCTTCGTTAAGAGAAGGTTGTACATGTTCCTTGGCATAAGCTATGTAATCACGCAGAATACTCATATCCACAATATCATCTTCTTCTTCCAACTCAGATTTATAATACAATGATACCAAATGCCTGGCAAGTTTCCTGTCAAATACTTCGTCCTGGGGATCCAGCATGAGGAAAATTAAGTCAAAACGTGACATCAATGTGTGTGGCAACATGACGTTCTCTATTACCTAAAAACAAATGCGATATTTTATAAGACTACTCTCTCATTAGTCTAAGATATCAGATATATTATAATTTGATGGATATATTTACTGTTTTATTTTTATTCCACTGCGACTCGCAAGGATTAGCCGCTGCTAGAATACTGGTTCTCGCATTCAATTGACAAATGATACCCGCTTTTGCAATACTCAGTGTTTGTTGTTCCATAACTTCGTGCAGTACTGAGCGCGTGCTATCATTCATTTTATCGAATTCGTCGATGCAACAGATACCATTATCTGCAAGCACCAGAGCCCCAGTTTGCAATACCAATTGACGGCTTTCCGGATCTTTCGTTACAAAGGCGGTTAAGCCCACAGCGCTGGAACCTGAGAAAAAAATGTAAGATACGAACAACATGAGAAACGAATGAGATAACAAATGTAAAATACGAACAAAAGCTAAAATCAGATTTCAATTATCATTATCAAAAATTATTTACCCTTTCCGCTGCTATACTGTGAGCGCGGTACCAAATTGAAGACAAACTGTAGCAGTTGTGATTTACTTGTACCCGGATCTCCGCATAGAAGTATATTAATTTCGGACCGGAAATGTTTTTTAGTTCGTTCGTTCTGCTCTTTCTTCGTACCGCCTAGCAATTGTAACAATATACCCTTCTTGACATCTTCGTTCTCATAGATGCTGGGAGCAATGTGTCGCGCCAATCGTTCATATATATCCTCCTTTTGTGACAATAATTTCAACAACTCCACTCTTTCTGGTGGAAACGCATGGCGCTTGCCGTCCTCTTGCTCGTACAATCTATATATGCAAACCATAACAAAGATTAATAAGAATGTAATTACTTAATTGTGTGTGTGTGTGTGTGTGTGTGTGTGTGTGTGAGCGCGTACGTGCTTAAATCACGATGAAACAAATTCACGAAACTGTAAAATAAAATCAAAATTAGAAATGCTTACCGCTTTGAATCTTGTTTTCTAAAGTGGACTACATCAACATGTGTTCTGTAGATGGCCCGAACGTTGGTCTGCCGAGGATTAACGCGTATGGGCAATGCACGATATATACCAGTGACAGAAACTCTATCACCTGGTGAGACAGCATCAACTAGATTATGATGTGCAAAAAGTACTACTGTATGAGGAGTTTGACCAGCTGGCATATCGTCCGGTGACTCTTGCAACTTGATCATTTGTTTGTCAGTGAAGTGACTACGATTGTGTACCAGACTGAAGCAGAAATTGTTGTTGCAATGAGTGCACACTGTGGGCTCGGCTATGTGACCTCTGTCGATGATCACAGTCGTTGTGAAGGAACATACGATGCATTTAAAGAATGCCTCTCGCATTTCCGGCAGGATATTTGATGTTCTAATGACCATTCCAGTAATCGTAATCAATCGATCTATGTCCTCTGGATTCAGGAGGCGCATACTTGTAGTCCTTGTAACATTATAAGGACGTACTTGAATTGAATGTTCCAATGCTGCCCCAGGGAATTTCTCAAAAAATATTTCGTTTGCAGTTAAATCAAATGCTGGTATAACTTCCTGAGGATACAATACTAATTGATTATAAAGCTGTGCATCAAAAGCCTCAAGATGAGCACAATTTATATTTAAATAAGGTTCTTCTAATATATGTATCTCCTCAAGTTTCTGTAAGTAGAGTGGTTCTGTTAGATTCATGTTTTCAGGCAATTCATCATTCTCTGCTTCTGGATCAATAAAGTATGTAACAAATCGTCTGAATTGCTGCTTGATACGATCCACTACAACACTTGTACCCCAGATTATCAATTGTGGGCCGTTCTCACCCTCGGACGTTCTTTCTCTGTCTTCATCATTCTCTGGTATCTGCAAATAAAATTTAATCATTAATAATTTAATAATTTCATCTACCTTAATACTGACATATACATTTTAACTTACAGTTTCATTCAAGTTAACTTGCCGCACACGTCTGTCAGATTGAACGTCTGGTCTCTGTCGAATCGGCGTACCCCTGACACCACTACGAGGAGTACGAATCGATGCCAAAGAGCTAGGAGTTCCATAATTTAGTGGAGATGACAGTTCTATTTCACTCATACCAGCAGCGAGAGGACTTGTCTCTGGTTGTCGATTTGGAGAAGACAATGGTATAGACGACAAGCCCTCCGACGACGGCGCAATGGTCTCTTGCGTTTGACGGTTGCCCCATCGTAATGGAGTATCTACTGGTTGGTTACCTGGTCTTCTTTGAGGTGTACCTACGTGTGACAAATGTAACACAAAATTAAATACAATGTATCATTTAAAAAAATAAAGATAATTAATGGATATTTTCAACCTCTAGCGGAGCCGGCAACTCTGGGTGTTCCGACGGCTGAGGGAGTCCTGGAGGTTGGAGTTCGAGGATGTCGCCTAGGAGTATGACTCGGTGTGCGGTTCGGTGTACGGTTCGGCGTGCCATTCGGCGAACGATTGTCATCCTGAGGGACAGGAGTCCTCGGCGGTCTAATAGGACTCGACATTGTTGACAGAGATTAAGATAATTTTATATCTGCTTCTTAGGCGCTCTTCACTCGGCTAGAAATCACGTTCAGGTAGATGCGAGTAACCTCCATAAGCCACTCAATTGACTTAATTTCCCGCGTATTCCCGCAAATTCAAGCTTGCCGAGACGGCGTCACCAAATGTAAGTTTGAGGCGCCCTCTCGCTGGCTTAAGAACATAAAGTCTATTCTTTTGGAAGAATTCTTGAAAAAAGAACAAACTTATTGTAAATATACAATCTGAATCAATAAAATTTGATAGTTTATATATAAAGTTATGTTTGAGATTTAAAAACAAAAAATTTAACAATCATTTTTGCAAATCATATTTGCAAATTTATACACAAAAAATCAAATAATATTGGATTAAATAAGATTGTAAAATGTATTATTTTTTCCATATTTTTTTATTGATATATCAATTATTATTAATGTCAATCAAATTAAAAACGATTATTATATAAGGTTCTCACACTTGTAATTATTGACATCCAAAATATAATAATTAATTTATTCGATCCTCATTTCTTTCCAATTCTCGAAAGAAAAGAGACGAAGGAAATAATAATATAAACAATTGTTAACATTGTAAAAATATACATATTTTTGTTTAATTTAATTTATATATATTAAAGGATATATGATATATTAAAGGATGTTTATGTATTTTATATATAATAAAATAAAGCACAATATTTTTAAAATTAACATATTTAAAAGTTAAAGAATTAATCTCTATTGATCTTGAGAATTTATTTCGTTTATTTTATTTCCGGATTGTTCTTTTATAGAAGAGAACATACTAATTATTATCGCCTTGTATACTCTTTGTATATTCTGATTCATCTGATGTTAACGCGTCTGTCAATACGTCTGTACGTGAGAACTAAAGGATAATAAAAATATAAAGTATTAATTCATCATTCAGTTAGATTTGTCTAAAATCTTTACATCTTTTCTACACATATATACATATTTATATTGAAAATTATGGAGATTAAATAATTAACATTTTTTAGACTAATCTATTAAATTATAGAAATTACAAAAATTATATACAATATATGTAGACAGTTTATATATATATATATATATATAAACATCTTTATCATATAACTCCTTTGAATCTTGTATTCCTATTAATTTACGTATCATGTCTGCTATAGTTTTATTGATAAAGAAGAACAATACTGACATTACATTTCCAAAATAAATAAAGTCAATATCTTTATCAATATCTTTATAGTTTACATTAAAATTAATGAAACTTTTTCCTGTAAAATATTGAAATATTTGAAGAAACTTTATAATCCTATTAAAATATTTCTGTTATAAAATCAACTTACTTATATATTTTAATGTAGATACATTATAAAACGTTACTCCACTATAAGAAATCATTCAAAGACATATATTCATAAGAACCAATTGAAATAGCTCTACATTTTAAAAAAATTTGTACACTTTCCAATTCTTTGTCAATTCAATTTTCAAATTACATTTCAGACATTGTTAATTTGTTAGAGATTGTCTATAAAAATATTACATAATCGTAATATATATATATATATATATATATATATATCTACAAATTGATACTTATTTAATATAATCTATAAACGGATATTTATTATTTAATCTAATTTATTTGCAATAAACCTATAAAATTATCTTAGGAACATTTTTTGAATTAATATTATTATTATTATTCAGTTCTTTTTCCTCTTCTATACCTCTAGAAAAAAATATATTAAAATAAGTAATTTTTAATAATCTTTAATAAATATAAACATATGTAATAAGTGATTTTAATAAATATAATGAGCGTGGATTCACTTTTTCTTTCGAATCAATGAAATTTTTTTGTTCCCTTTCATAATTTTTTATAATTAATACGTACTTAATTGAAATAAAGATATAATAAAAAATTTAGGTCGGAAGGAGACACTCGGAAGAAAAATCATTAGTTGAATGGACCAAATTTCACTACGAGATTAATTTCGATGTGTTGCTTTCTCATGAGCAGGAGCGACGTTAAATTATTCCGCGCCCCCTGCAATAATTAAATCAGCGCTCTACATGTACGTAAATATGTACATGTGTGTGTGTGTGTGTGTGTGTGTGTGTGTGTGTGTGTGTGTGTGTGTGTG
>Ga0157364_1008045_pt1 | contig 10909 bp, 7 predicted proteins | sample AttsexASBM2_FD_111476 | JGI IMG/M metagenome (GOLD analysis project Ga0157364, IMG submission 111476) | Fungus gardens microbial communities from leaf cutter ant in Ribeirão Preto, State of São Paulo, Brazil - Atta sexdens ASBM2 | ecosystem: Host-associated > Fungi > Mycelium > Unclassified ... | reverse complement strand
TTATAAAAAAAAAAAAAAAATTTCTCTGTGAATTGAATATATATATATATATATATATATATATATATATATATATATATATATATATATATATGTATGTTTGTATGTTTGTATGTACACACACACACACACACACACACAGGATATTCGATTTATTCTGTTCCTGCCGATATCTCGGAAACTATCAAAGATAGATAAGCCCTATATTTTTGATTGATCTTATTTTTGTGAGAAAAATCTATTAAAAAAACTTAATTTCATTTTTCCCCCCAAAATATAATATTAGGTGTAATAAAAAGAAATCCATTATTTTTGCATGAAATTGAATGGAAAAATAATGAATTTCTTTTTACTCCACTTAATATAAAAAATAGAAGAATACAGTTTATCGCACTTTTTGAAAATTATCTCAAAGTCTAATCTTATTAAAGAATCATTTTTAATTTTTCGTCCACCTTTGATAATTTCCACGATATTGATGAGGACAGATCAAATATTTTGCATATAAAAATCTTATATATATAAATATATAATATTTATAACAATTATATAATTTATATTATTATTTATTATATTATTTATGTTATTTTATATATATGTATATATGTATCACTTTATGTTTATATATCAATTACAAATACTGTATATTATTATTTATTATTCACATATATTCGTCTGTTTATTATCTATCTTGTTGAGACTAGTTATTACCAATCTCGTTCAGTTATTTCTTGTTACTCGCGACTTAAGCTATATGAGCGGAGGAAAAAAGATTTAGTGCATCCATTATCGATGTGCGACCAGTTTTTACTTGTTAACAAGTACGCAGTGAGACGAATAAACTCGACACAGAGCTGTAGATCATTCGAGGAAAAAGACTCACATTTTAGAAGAACGATATACACGGTGAAACTATGGCCGTTATCGTAGACGTTCGCCTTATTTCGAGTGGCACGAAAAAAGGTTCGCCATGAAACTTTCGTAATATCGAGCGATCCAGAACTTTCGAAAGGAGAAGATTCGTCCGTTTGCGCGTCGACTCCTCTCGATACGATTACAAAACCCGCGGCAAAAACTCTCATGTACCTTTCGGAGAGAAAAAGATATATATATATATATATATATATATATATATATATATACTTTACACACCGATGGTTATCGCCCTGTACTTGTCTGTATTCCCGCCGGACCGAGCTCTCGGGAAATTTCTATCCCGCATGATTGCCTGGTAGGAGAGAAAAAGAGAAAGCTAGAAGAGTGGGAGGGATAGAGGAAGAGATAGAACTTTTGAGATGCTTTAAAACGACATTCTGAATGTGAAAAAGAGGAAAGGCGCGCGCGGGAACAAGAAAATCCTATATTCGCTCGCAATGACTCTCTCGCGTGTCTTCTCTTGATTCCCTCGCGCTGATATCGCGTACTGCAAGTATCTGCAATGATGTACATGAAACACGGAATGAGATACATTCAGTGAGAATAATTAATTTTGCTCTTCCCGACCTCGGGATTTAGAGTCTCTTCTCAGCACGGAAGAATAAATAAATAAATCTTCTGTCGCTCGGTTATTGCGATTGAAAAATTCGTTTCGCTTTTATTTATTAGATATTTGCCTGACAGTATCATATTTGATAAAAGTACAATAACATATTCTTATGCTTTATTACAACTCATTGTGCAATTTAAACAATTTGTCCCGTTAATCGTTCATATAAAGAACATTCAAGAATGATAAGAATAACTGCGTTTGTTATACACGTGGAAAGTAATTTTTCCTTTAAATTAAATTATTGGTTGTTAAGTATAATGTAATGTAAAATGTTGTAAAATAAAGTATCGTAATATCTCTTTGTCGCTATATAGAATTACGGCGCATTGAACAATAATTAACTCTTATTATTAAATTTAAATATATACATAAAATATACATAATAAAATATAATTATCTAGCTGATTAAATTTAATTTTCCTTCTATGAAATTATATTAATTTTTAATTATCACAATAATACTTAGCCAATAAAAGATCCCATTACATTGTTAAAGACTTATGTGGATGTCATAGTTTAATAAAAATATCATTGAATATACGAGACTAGATTCGCATTATCTTCTCTATAGGCAGTACGATTCTCTAAAATAATAATCATTCGATCAAAAAACGGTGCATACATTTTATCGCACCATTATTCATTATTACAATTGCGAAATGCAATGCCATCGAAAGAGGATATCGCTCAATCGCTTTCCTTTTTAAATCGAGAATCTCGAGACGTAAAAATATCAATTATCATTTGGACTATACAACACACGTCGCTTTTTCCTGATGATCATGTCTCGTTAATTGCTCGTTTTTCACTTGCGGTTGTTAGTATGGTATTTTTTTCTGGGAATTTTTTTTTAGTACAAACATTCAAAACTAGGACTGATTAAATTATTAGACGTCTGAGAGCGAGAGAAAGAGAGAGAGAGATAGAGAGAGAGAGAGAGAGAACGAGAGAACAGACACAAATGAGCTTTTCTGTTCAACGAATTTATCTGTAAACGCGCGCCATAGATAATTAAGCGAATGAGAACCTATAATGAATAATTATTGGACTCGCGATTAGCATTGAGTGTCCTAAAATTGTATAAATTTTCTTTTTAAATCGACCTATTTTTAAATTCTGCTTTTGTAGATTTCATGACGCGAGTCCATTTTCTATTAAAAGTAACCGTTTAACTAGACATGTTTTTCCAGTTTCTTTTCCATTAGAAGTAGCTATAAGTGGAACCGGTTATTTCTGCGTATAATGAGGAATCCTTTTTTTAAGCGTGCAGTTGCAGGAAGAAAAGAGATGGAATAAGATTTTATCGTTACTACTAAATATATTTATTTGGAATAACGTGGTTATTCTTCGCTTTAAAGCGTAAAAATTAGAGAACTTTATAACCGTCCTTCGTATAAATACGCGATGTTTAATTTTAAATAATGCGAAAATGTACGATATGTAATTTCCACAGCGTAAACTTTTATTTGCCTGCTGCTAACCGCAGGTTTATTACAATTTAATTGCTCTCCTTTTGATACGCAATTGAAGCGCGAAACAAACGGTTGCGAGAAAGAACTAATTTATTATGATAGCATTGTGGGAACAGTTTTCGACCTGATCATACCATCGCGACAGACACGGAAATTAATTCCGGCTTATAAATATTACGTCGCGATGTCAAAGAGCTCGAAATATCCTAGATTGAATTGATTACCATCCGCGAAAAACCAACAACTCATATTTTATCAAAACGGAGATATACATCCATACATGAAGCTATATTAAGTCTAAATTAAAATCATTTTACGTTTTAAAAAGACGTATATTTATCCACATCGCTATCAAAGAACCGTACTCTTACAGATACCATAAAATTATACACTTAATAATATATACCATAACATAAAATATAAATTATGCGAATGAGATATTTTCCGTTATACAAGATGCACGTTTCAAACACTTTTCTACTTAAATTATAAAATTAGCATACGTTATATACTTGTATTTCTAAAATTATATTCATATTATTTAAGAAGAAATTTTAAGCAGTACAGAAATGTAAAAATATCTTTTGTATAATGACATACGTTTGAAGCATATAAATGTATTAATATCTTCAAAGTGAGCCCCACAAAGCATAAGCTTTTTTTATTCATCCAGCTAGTCGATTGACGTCACAAAGCAGGTATATACCTAAAATGATGATCGTGTTTCGACGTATAGGGCGGAGTTCGAACCTGATGACAAGCGATATTTCGAGAATTCGAGGTGGAAAGGTATTAACCGGAATATGTGTGTTAATGTTAGGTGTACGCTATCGACTAAGCCACACGGCGTGAAAAGAGAACAAGAAAAAACGACAGTGGGATTCCACGCGTTCTCGACCGTAACGATATCCACGTCTCGTTCTCAAGATGCACACCGGGTATTACCCCGGTGCGTTGCGGGTAATTATGTGCCGGCGTACAGAGGGGCTGCCAGGTGCTAAGGTCGTTAAACCCGGATATCCTGCGTTCTAAAAACGCGACAGGCCTCTCTCTAATTGCACAAGTAATAATACGATTTGACGTTCCCGCTCTCGCAATGCGGTCTCGAATTTGAAGCCGGTCGCTTGGGAATCGATCTGCGAAATGCAGGTATCATCTGACGTATCAAAATCGTGAATTAAAGACGTTCTTTGCGGAATCGAAACCAGTTTTCTCGATGAGAAAAGTCCTTTTTGCACCTTTTTACTATAACTAAGCCTTGAATTACGATTCTGTCAAAGTAAAGTCTGTTTGACATGAATCGAAGAATAAAGTTTCTTATGTAATTCCTTGGAGCAATTTGCAAGAAACCTTTTCTATATGTTATGAGGGATTAGGATGTTTTCGAAGGGAGACATGAGCAAGATGGGCAATAATGAGATTCTGCGGCTGTCTGAATTTTCATCCAAAACCGAACGAGCGGTGCCGAGAAACTCCCGTACGCTAATAGGATTTTACGAGCGACGCGTGGCGAAGGAGAGATCGTTTCGCGAAATTAACACTCGTCGGAGCGAGTGAACTCGTAAAAAAGTATAATCGATATTTTCGTACAGGCATGAGTACTTTTCTCTCTCCACTCTTCTCTCGTTACACATTTACCTATACACACACACACACACACGCGCGCGCGCGCATATATATATGTATATACACATACATATACTCGTCATTTCTCATTCACTCGCTGACTCACTCCTCATTCACGACATTCATTCCACTTCTTTATCTCCCTTGTCTCTATTCGACTATTTTATTTTACCCGCTGATGATGTATATCTCTCCTTCTCATCCTACTTTTTAAGGTGAACGTGAATCTACCACGTGAATCACACGATTCACCCTATATGCACACATAAACGTGAACACATCTCTGTCTCCCCTTTACTCTATATATGCTGACAATGTGCAGCGTAAGAGATTAATTTGTTTTACTCGTATGCACACGCTAATATTTATCGGGGCTTAATATTTTACATTAGACCAGCGTCCGTTTTGCGCACATGTCTCACTTGGACCAGCCTCGCTCGTATCAACGTTCATTTACATTACACGACACGTGTGCATCGCGACGTTTTGTTTCGCCGCGATGCCACCGATGCGAAAATGGGGTTGAGCCATTAGTACGCGAAAAAAGGTACACCGCGAAAATCATGAACCGAAAGTAGAACGTTGCAAGTTTTAAAAAAGAAAAATAAACAATCGAAATTTTGAATAAACCAAGAGACACTGCATGCAGGCGATATAAAAATAAATTTCACGCTCTTCCAAATCTATCGTGAAGTCAAAAATATCTCTTGGATGTGTAAATTTAATTAAATTGGCTGGATTTTAAAGTTTAAGGAATGCAAAATGTTATTTCTACTGTACATTTTTACCTGGAAGTAGTATACAATAAAATATAAACAAAATTGCACTAACTCTACTGCATGTAATTAGAGAATAGAATGAGTTCTGCTTCTCTCATGCAATAAAAAAAATACAGTACAAAGTTATAAATGTGTATAGAAATTAAAAGGAGATGAAAGATAGAATAGCGTGCTGTGTACAGGAAGTAGGTTATTTTAAAACACATGCAAAATATAAATGTAAAGTATAAAGGATTATAAAAATTTCTTGCGGTTACATAATTTTATAATCCGGCTCCACAGAGTTTTGAAATTTTAATGTCGCAGTTTCAATTACCGGGGCAATTATAAATTACCAAATAATGAACCTCGAGAACAAAATAAAGATCAACTGCAAACTCATCGACGAATTCGTTAAAATTAAAATCAATGATTTTAGGTTGTCTGTGCGACTATTTATAAGCCGTGATATTTTGAAATTTCACTCAAACATTTTCGTGGAAAGACGACAGATAGAAATTTCGGAAAATGTTGAGGGAACAATTTTCTGCACACAGACGGAAAGTGTATGAACGCATGCACCGGATATCCGATGCATCGGTATTTACGCATACTTCAGAGTTCGTTCGCTCTAAAACGCATACCTAGCGCAAAACTTGGCGGCGCGATTTCTTGCTCGTTAAACTCGTCGGGCGTGACGCGCGGCAAAACAACGAGATTCGCGTGCATTATTAGAAAATCCGCGCGTGACTTACGCGCGGCAGATAAGACTTTCTTACGCCATCGTGAACAAATACGCGCGCAAGACGAAAAAGATTTATCCCGTCCCCATGAGATTAAAGCGGTCTAAGAACGCGATCGCAGATTGTCACGCTGATAACGCTAACGGCTCGATGTAAATGCATGTAACCTTCTTAATTGAAAGTACAGTGATTACTGATAAAGTCTTAAAGCAAACTTAATAAATGTAATAAGAAGCTGTACTTGTAGAATGACTTGATTTCAGATATATAGTCTTATTTTTGCTCTATATATTACTTAATTTGATTTTTATCTTATACGTTATTTCATATATTATCTCGCGAATATATATTTTATATATTATTTTATTTTTATCTTTAAATCTTTTATTATGTTTTATACAAATACTGTATATTTTTTTGTTATATATTATTGAATATATTATCATGAAAAATTATGCGTTTTTTGCAATTATCGCAACTATTTGAACAAGAATATCTCAAGATTATGTCAAGATTAAGAAGTATATTGATAACACAACTCTGCATGGGTTTTACTGTTTGCAAAAGAATAGTAATTTCTCTTAGTTTTTGATGTACCGAATTCAAATTTGTAAGTGAAAATATTCTATCGCGTCCGTTTTTTTTTCTTTTTTTTTTTTAGAAAAATGAGATTAAAACGCCTCATAATCGCTCTTTTTGAAAATTCATAGCTGATGAGCTCGATGATGAGCGAGACATTTCAAAAAAGCTCAAATTAATCTTGAACATTGTAATATTAAAATATCGAATCTTTTACAGCCGGCATTGAACCGCTTTGTTTTTAGGAATGTAATCGAATAGTGTCAAGTATTATACATTGACTGCTCCATGCAATCTCGTATAAAATTTGCAATACAGTTGTAAAATTTTATATTTCATAAAAAATTTTACAATAGATACAACTACATAATTTTTTCGTACAATAGAATTACGAAGTCAGTTTTTTGGAAAATTGTTGTTTCCAAAATTGTTTAAACGAATGAAAAAAAACATTTTTATTACAAAAGAGCATCTTCAGTCCCATGCATTAAATCCACTATTGAAATTTTTACTATCTGTAGTGGTATTCACGCTGGAACTATATGGGGCAATCGTTTTACTTGACACTGTGTGACTACACCCGCGGATCCATCCCAAAAACAAAGCGCGCCACAGGTCCAGCGTTGGCTGTAAAAGATTCAATGTTTTTATATTAAAATACAATATCCAATCATTAATTTGCCCTTTTTAAAATCTCTCGCATATCAGGTTCAGATATAAATTTTCAAAAACACGCGTTTTTCAGGCGTTTCAATCCCATTTTTCTCAAAAGCCTGACGTGATAGAACAGTTTTCACTTACGTATTCGGATTCAGTGCATCAAATATTGTGGAAAATTACTCTTCTTTTCCAAACAGCACAAAAAATCAAATTTTGCAGACTTGTGTAATCAAAAACTAATAACGAAATCGATAAGATACGAAAGCTAAATTGTAAAAATATGACGATACTTGAAATACACTTTCAATGACACTTGACATGTAATTTCCACAGAGAGAGAATACACAATATAAACAAATGTAATACATACGTGCATGTGCGACGTTCTATTCAAGTATATAAATATATATATATTCAAGTATATATAAATATACATACACATATATATAATATTATGTATTCTTTTCTTTTTACATTTCTTCCTGTCTTCATTTTATCTTTTTTTCATTTCTTTATTATTCATTTGCTTCCCAAAGTAGCAATAAACATTCAAAAATATTAATCCCTTTCCATCATGGCCATGACCTTCGGGTCTCCGAGACGGGTCTAGAGATTAGAAAGCCTTGCCAACTACATCGATAACTATTACGTTACACGATGCCGCGAATTTTTAAATCGGAGAACCGGGGAGTTGTAGCAACTGTTATGTTTGCCAAGACCGGAATCCAATCCTCGGTACACGAGAACTCGTTTCTCGCATCTCGACTCCCAGAATAAAAATATATCACGTATAAATGTTATTATATAATTCCGAGAAATTGAAGTTCGAGATGCCGTCTAACAGCTTTCCGTAAACGTGATTTCGCGACTTCGGGGCCGAAATTCCTTAAAACGATTTACCGCGTATCGATCCGGCAATTTTGTGCATGCGGAAGTACCATCGCGGCGGTCGCTTTCCTTCCTTCTCTCGTGGACTTATAGGGATAAATTTGGAAACCAAAATTGCAGACACAGGCACACGTTCTGGAATTCCTCATTCGACTGAAAAAGTTTCTTCCATTTTTTATTTTTTTATTTGAAATATGAGAATTCCCAAAACGAATTCATTTCGCAATTCTCCATATTCTTCACAATTCTCATCATCCTCTTATAAAACCGAAGCATATACTATAGGATGAAGGTTGGAATCTATCGTCTGTCGACGACTCAGGTGCTCTTACAGTCACATGTTTGTTATTTTTTATCTTTTTTTTTTTAAGTTACATTGTTAACACAAAGACATTCATTAACGGCCTTTTCTTTTTATCAATTTTTTATCAGCATCTATTTCCGCTACGTGAATTTTTCTCAGTGACAAATATGCGATCCCTTGAAAAGTGTCACTTCTTATCCAGACGTAAATCTCGCTGAAAAGCGAGCGAGCTCTATTTGCCGGTTTTCGTTAATTTTCATTTCGCCTTTCATCATGTTATAGTGACGCGTAGTACGATGAACTTTTCATGAGAAAGATACCGGCCGATTTTTTTTTTTAATGAAAATCATATATATTATTAACAGAATAATGTAATATCTATCATTTTTCTATTCCGGACTGAGCGTATAAATGCGAGATCTTTCTCTCTGCTTCTTTATCTGAATTCTGATCTATCATCGTCTTCAAACAATACTAACCATTCTCATTTGATATTTGAATCTTAAGGTCTCCTTGTTTCTGTTCGATGGTGGTATAATTGAACTTTTCCGTTTCTAATAGTTTCTAATACAATGCGAGTTGAAATTACTTAATATTAATTAAAAAGATTTTACTTATATTACTTTTTTAATTTAATTTTTTGTATTAAAAATTGAATTATTTCTTAGTAATTTTCTGATTGTCGATATCTTTATATTCTCATTATTTTTATAAATAAGTATGAAATAAAGTCAAAAAATAAAATTTGAAGTAATATTCAGAATTAAATTTGAGATTTTATTTTTTTTTCTCATCTTTGAAATTTAATTTTCGAAAATTGTTTTATTTTGATTCGATTATATCGGATTATAAATTATAATCCGACATATAATTATTCTATTTCTTGTTATTTTTGACATTTTCACGAAGAAAAAATCGATTGCAAACTCGTGCGAACAATCCGTACTTGAATAAGGAAACACTAAGAACATGTATATAGAATGTGACATGAGGTTAGACAATCGCTCACGAAAACGATTTTTACGAAGTTTCGAGACGAGTTCTGGGAAGGATCTTGGCGCCTTAAAAAAAGTAGGTTCGTTAAGTTTCTTGTCTCGATCCCACCCGCACATCAGACATAAAAAGGATATCTCTTTTTCTTTTATCCTACCTTTATTCTTTGCTTCTCTCTCTCTCTCTCTCTCCTCGCTCTTTTCTTTTTTCTTCCTTCTGGCACTGTCGTTCATTCGCTAGAAACGGGAAACGCCTAAATTATCGATCGAATTACGTAACTGCAAGCGGGGGCCAGTAATCTCGTTTTTATAACGAACTTCGTCGCGCAAGCGAAATGTCCCTGGGATCGTTATAGACGTTATGAATTATGGCTTTTCTGGACGCTCGAGAGCGCGGCTTTTAGCACGGAGTGTATGTTGATGTCGATATTGAGTACCGACAAGCAATTACAATCGGTAATTACAGTGATATCATAGATCTTGACTTATGAGAATTAGTATTTAGAAAATAGTATGCTAAATTTTTTCTATTTTACTATTATTAGTTAAAAATAAATTTTTTACTGCGAATTCACAGAGTTTACATATTGAGTTTACATATCTATTTTAGTCGCGCTCTTGCATAGTTTTCTTTTTTATTAAATATTATTACATTTTTTTTCTAATATATCGTTTCATAGCAGTCACTTCACATTTCACAATCAAAAATTTTGCAGCAGAGAATGACATATTTGTGTTATACTCTTTTATATTCCGAGATTGTTATTTTTCTTGGAGCATTGATATTAATCGATATTTACAGATTTTGATATCAATGCCTCCATTCTTCGCTCGCCGCGCGGAATTTCCCGTTGCGATAACACATCGTGTTTCGCTTATCTTGCAAGCGCTTTCGAGAACTTTCCGAGCTTTCTGAAACTCATACTTGCTGATTCGCGACGATTGGCATAATCTTCGGAAAAGATGGAAATTCCGAAAAAAGCCGCTCTACGATAAATAATTCCGCTTGACTTTACTCCACACGTTATAAAGTCGATTTTCCGGAATATGCAAAATAATGGAACATTACTTATTCGATGTCTGAGATAGATAATGTAATCTAAAGTATAAAATATGGATAGTATAAAAATATTCTTTCCGTCGACACGAAATAGTTACAGCGATTTTTTTTTTATATCAAGATTTCCGATATAAAATGGTAAAAATGTTGTTTTTATGCAAAAGTCGCTTAATTGTAAAAATCGTAAAGATTAAAATTTCAGAGTATCAGCGTGATTTTTCGTAAATACCGATTCGCCTCGCATCGACGTTTGCGCCGCGGGCAATACTCGTCATTAC
>Ga0157364_1008044_pt1 | contig 10909 bp, 13 predicted proteins | sample AttsexASBM2_FD_111476 | JGI IMG/M metagenome (GOLD analysis project Ga0157364, IMG submission 111476) | Fungus gardens microbial communities from leaf cutter ant in Ribeirão Preto, State of São Paulo, Brazil - Atta sexdens ASBM2 | ecosystem: Host-associated > Fungi > Mycelium > Unclassified ... | reverse complement strand
GGAACAAGGTGCTATAACAAGGTATGACAATTGTCACAGTCACCATTATAACATTATGTGATATTATAGAAAGATTATGTAGTATATATTATAAAAGGTAGAATGATTTTATTTACATAGACTTATAACATTTAGGGTAGGCTAGATGTAAGTATGCACAGACCATACACTAGAGGTATATAAAGTAGACAATTCTATACTAAGAATCTTACTGAGTTCTTTTGTACCCAATAATATTAGTTCCTTATTTTGACTAAACTCTTGGGCCTAAGTTATAACAAGAAAGTTCACATCTTTTATTGTAAACTTTAGACCTATTTTGTATATCGTCTATCACTACTCTGCCACTCTTTGTTAATAATGATGTTATATAGTATAATCATTATATGTTGATCTTATATATATATTGTACTAAGAACTTTACTAAGTTCTTATATAAACCTTATACAAGATTATTTTTTTGTCTAAATCTTTGACTTGAATTATAACAACATTGTTAACAAAGATGTCAATCTTATTTAACATTGTAGTTATACTACAAAAATTAACCACTGTCATGATATACTTGAACTTTAATATTTTATTTTGATTTTATTTTTGTTTTCTTTATTTTCTTAGATTTGATTTTTAATTTTGTTTTGTTTTTGTTTTTCTTAGAGGATAAAGAGACATGTGACCACAGTCACATGAGGTGTCACATAATATGAGGTCATAGATCTAGAATATAGTAAAAGGGTCTAGAACAATGACATTAGAGAATGTTTTTACCTTATGGAAATAGTGTAGTAGACTCATGAACAACATATATATATTAGGGTAGATGTATTTATTGTTAGTATAGACCATGTATCTATTATATAAATAAGATAGCAATGCATCGGAAACTTCTTGTTGAGTTCTCTTGTGATCTTTATAAGATACTTTGCCTATAAGTTTACTTAGTACACTATTAGTTGTTTTTAGACTAGTAGTTGTCATAATAACTACTGCAAGGTTACTGGGGAAATTATCCTTTATAAACTTCACATTTAATAATGTAGTAACATTCTCAAATCTACTTTCAAGATTTTCAAGGTTATTATGACTTAAGCTCAAATAGTAAAGTAAAAGATTCTAAAAGTTGGTCTATTGTTACAATTCAAAGATCTTAGAGTAAGTCAATGAAGAGAAATCTTGTATTAGGGTCAAACATAAGAGAACTTGATAGAGAACTTTGTACAGGATTGTCTATCTTATATACTGAGGCCCCATGGTCCATGTTATTCTATTTCTAACCTATCCTAAATAGCTATGTATTTGTCTTAAGGTCAGCATATGTTATATATGCTATATAACATTATCTTTTCAGAACCTTCTATGTTCTTCCAATGTGACATGTGATCATGTGACTGATGTATGATGGTTTGTCATAGTGTGACATCATACTAACTCTAACCCTAAGTTCCCAAAATAGAAAATGAAGGAAATGAAAATAGAAATGAAAAAAAATGAAAAAAATTAGAGTCTACTGTCTTCAACTCTGACATCTATATACTTTTAACCTACTTTAAAGCTATGACTAAGTTTTTTTAGTAGTTTTTATAAAGTTATATAACTGTATGATTGTGACTTTGATATGTAACATAATATCATATTCTTAGCTAAGTTCAAAGAAGAAAATAAAGAAAATAAACTATAAAAGGAAAGAGAAATTATAAAAGACTAGAAAGAATCAAGTTCACTTAGAAGATTTCTGACAAAAATAATATCTCTTTGTTTTATTATTCTACCAACCCACCAATCTCACTACTACTGCTTTTAACTCAAGCTTCTCTTTTTATATCTACTTAAGCATATAAGCTTATTTATGTAATTGTTATAACTTAAGTCTTAAAGTAAAGATGTTATGACTTAAAATCTTGAGTATGGACAAAAAAATAACTCTTGTATTGAGTAACACAAGAGAACTCAATAGAGTTTCAAGTACAAGCTAATTCATCTTATATACTACAAACTATAGTCTGTACATACACTCTAACTAACATATCCTAAAGTCTATATACACTTTATAAAGCTAATATACTATTGTCATACTATATACCATTATTTGTTCTAGAATCTTTTACATCCTTCTTTATGTTACATGATCATATGACTGTGATATATATGACCACTCTATAACAAGTATTACATCTTCACTATACTTTATAACTCATATGACTATTATATATAACATTACTGTTACAAACTCAAGTTCTTAGAGTAGAATGAGTGAATGAACCTTGTATTGGGTTAATACAAGAGAACTCTGTACAGAATTGTCTACCTTATATACTACCACCCCATGGTCTGTGCTACTCTACTTTTAGCCTACTCTAAACAGCCATGTATTTGTTTTAAGGTTAACATGTATTATACATGTTATATAATATCATCCTTCTAGAGCCTTCTATGTCTTTCTGATATAACATGTGATCATGTGACAGTGACAGTGACAGTCTGTGACAGTGTGACCATGATGTCATACTAATTCTATCCCTAAGTCCCCCAAAATAAAAATAAAAGAAATGAAAATGAAAAATGAGAAAATGAAAAGAAAATAGTTAGAGTCCACCATCTTGAACTCTGACAATTACATTATATTCTTTGTCTAAGTCCAAAATAAAGAAAAGTAAAATGAAAACCAAAAATAAAATAAAAGAAAAATCAGAAGAATAAAATAAAATAAAACTCAATAGAGCTCTAAATATAAGCTATTTTACCTTATATACTTTAGACTATAGTTTGTACACATATTATACATTACAACTGACCTACTTCAATGTTTATATACTTTTTATAAGGTTAATATATTATTGTTATACTATATAATATTATTTATTCCAGAATTTTCTACAACCTTCTCTATGTTACATTATTGTGACATGTGACATGTGTCAAACTTCTGTCATACATGCTATCACATCATACTCTTTTTTTTAAAAATAAATTAGCAATTTATTACATGAGGCATGAAGGCAGACTATGATAGCTACTTTGTAACTATATATAAAAAGATACAAACCACATGAAGAATAAAAGGAAAAGAGGAAAAGAGGAGACATAGGAAGAGGAAAAAGAAAAGAAAGAGAAAAGAAAATGAAATTACAAGACATAATAACAATTAAGTAATACTTTTACCAAAAGCAAACACATTACTGTTAAACTCTAAAAAGAGCATAAAATGGCCTATTGTGTCTCTTTTAGAATTCCAATACTCATTATACTTTTTGCACTCATAAAGGATATGCCATCTTGTTTCGATGGGATATTCTCTATACAGACACTTGAAATCTTTTTTAGAAAAGAACCTCAATCAATATTCTCCAATAGGGGCATGATTTACAATAACTCTCATAGCTCTTGCATATAGGGAAATAGAGTGCCCAAAGTATTTGAGCTATGTTCCATCTTTGGAGTATGTTGGCTCTAGAGGTTTATTATTATCATCTAGCAGATCGAGAAAATGATGACCTTTCTCATTGGAGGCTTGAAAGGTCATCTTCCAAATGTTGAGGATGTCATTGCATTCTTCTTACTGAAATCCCATGACGACTTTTAGGGGAGACATGGTTTAAGACTAAATATCTTTGTTTCTCTGTCAACAGCTCTATGAAGAGACCACTCCCAGCAACTTAGGCACTCCCAGAATTCAATTGTATTATTGTAAGAGGAGTCAAAGAAATTTCTAAGTTTATGAGAAATAGATGTCACATGAACTTGATAAGAGTGCGATGAAGAGTTGAAGATCTTTCTTGCAAAATGGATAGAGTTTGTGATAACAACAATTTTATTGATGTTCATTAGATTTGTAGCTTAATTGATATTGTATCTGATGGCAAATAATTCAGCTTCCATGGAGGTAATGTTGACAGCATAATAGAATGTCTCGATGACAGGTCTGTTATGAATGTGAACATATGATATAGATATGATGATCTGATTTTTTATGCTAGCATTAGATATAATGAGTACAATTGTTGAATCTAAAGAAGATTTGATGGCTATATCATTGAGTAAATGGATATGAGCTTTGAGATTATTACCATCTTGTTTGAGTAAAATATGAAAGGAAAAGTGATTGGAAAAAATGTCAATAAGATGATGACTAGGGGAAATTTTCTTATTAAAAGGATCAAAAGAAGGGAAAACTTTATTAAACCTATTATCCATGTTGATGATAGGTCCTTTGATCTTCAAGCACTGGTTACCAGTAAGCATATTCAATGATAGCTGATGAGGAATACTTGAGACAGATGATCTTGCTTCAAGAAGCATTCTCAAGATATAATTATGGGGGAGAGAATGAACTCTCAGTTGTGATTGTCCACTGAGTTTTTGGAGGTATAGACAAATAGAGATGAGACTTGCAATAGTCTCAATACTGAATATAGATAAAGTATGAAAAGCTTCTAAGATCTAGATAGCAGCTCTTCTTTGCATCTTGTTGAGTTCCTTAAGAGGATATAATAAAGGAGCATTATTATAGAACCATAGTTGAAATATGTACAATGTGATGGGGAGAATGCAGCTTCTATATAAAAGTCGCTTCTGTTGAGGGGCAAGGCTATGGACAGAGTTGCCAAGTATCTTCATACACTTGACTATTGAGATGGCTTTGTTTGAATAATAGTTGATATGTTGATGAAAAGATAGTTTTCTGTTGAATATATATTCCAAATATCTCCATGTATTCTTTAGACAGAGAATAGGGTCTCCGATAGAAAAGAGGTCAAGAGGAGGAGACTCAAAAATCCTATGTAATCTGGAAAAATGAAGCACTTCCATCTTCCCATATTCTAATATTAGTCCAAATCTATCAAGAAGAGAAAAAGTGATTTGGTAGCTGTAAAATAAAAGGGAATTTGAAATGGACAAAGATTTGTTCTGGGCTATGAAAAGACTATTGTCTACAAATGATAGAATAGAAATAGGAATTTTTAAGAACTTTAGCTGATTTTCAAAAATATAAAGAATGGGAGTGAGGTATAAAGCAGATGAAATAGAGGAAAGGGGTGACTCTTGACCAACCCCAATGTCCACATTGAAGAAAGAAGAAGAGAAATTGTTTCAAAAATATTGAGTTTTTTTACTTACAAGATAATTGTGAAAGAAAGATGAAACATTGGGATCAAAGCCTACCTTATTGAAAATAAGAGGAAGATGATGATAATTTAAGGAAGGGAAAAATTAGGTGATATCAAAGGCCAAGGTACTTATGTAATTGTTTTTGGCCTACTTAGTATGAATAAAGTAAGTGAGAGTGATACCAGCATCAGACAATGAGTGTTGTTTTAAGCTACCCAATTGGTTTGGATGAATGAAATTGTTAGAGATCACATGGAATTGTATTCTTTCACCAACAACTTTCTTAATGAGTTTTCCTATTATATTGAGCAAGACAATGGGTCTGAATACTTTAGAAGAATCATATGACTTCTTATTAAGCTTTGGAATGATGATGGATGATGAGTTTTTGAAGTGCAAAGGCCAATACCCTAACTCAAAACATGCATCAGCAATATTAATGATATTACTCAGACACACAGAATCTTTGATGATGATCTTGAGATGTCTCCATAATAGTTTATTGGGGCCAAAAGTCAATGAATTGTTACACTTTATGATAGAATTGATAAATTCCACTTCAGAAAATGGAGGCCATGAAGAAAGCCATTTGTTTGGGACTTCATTCAGTAAGCTGAAATCAATAAGGCGGTCTTAAGCCTTATTGAAGGTTGAGTGAAGCGCTTACCATAATTCGTCGTATTTGAGACATGGTCGATCATTATACTTGATGGCTTTGATAGCTGGTAACTTTTGTTTGTTAACCCAATTTATAAGTTCCCATGGGCCATGACTTTTGTTAGCAATTTCTTGAATTTTTTGGTTGAAGAATGCTCATTTGATTCTCTTGACAGTAGTCTTGAATTGTTTGGAAGATCTATATTTATCAAGATCTTTAGCACAGTTGTTGTTTCACTATTTCTTGGAATGTTTGGTAATATTGACAATTTTTGAATTACTTGTCCAAATACATTTCATAGTGTAAGTGGGAGATAAAACAATGTTCTCCAGAGATTCTATGTTTAAGATGTCATTTGTGTCAATTTCTCTGAAAGCTTTGATTAACTTGTCAACAAAGTTTTTTTCCTTGTCACTGTTTTTGACAATAGTACACTTCTTGGTTTGAACATATTCTTCAATAATTGGGATAGTAACTGTAAGAGAAGTGTGATCCGAGACAAGCCTCTACTCAGGATAAATAAAGTGCTTGTCAAGTTTTTCTGACCCATATCTAAGAAGCATCAAGTCAATAACCAAATTCGAGTCTTGGTTGCTATCAGCATATTTAGTAGGAATATGGTTAATAGGAAAAGAAAGACCTAGGTTTATAGATTTAGCAAAGTCAATGAGTGAATCAGTATGTAAAGAATAATGAGGGTAATTCAAGTTCCACAAACTATCTCTAATGTTAAAATCACCAGTCATAATTAAAACATTATTGATGTTTGCTTCAGTATCCTTAAGATACTTTAAAGCAGATTGAGACACATTAGAATAAACATTAAGCAAGAAAAAAATAATGCTGTTGTTGACAAAAGAGATGAGTGAAATGTCTCTGTGATTGTAAATGTCTTTTTGAAATGAAAAATAAAGAGAAGAGAGTCTAATGTTAATATAGACAATGACTTTTGGATAATCATTACTTTCAGATGAATTCCTAAAAAAGGTGATCCAGTTGGAATGATTCAGAACTCCTACCAGTTCTTCTCTTTCTTTACTCTTTGAACTTGGTATAGAGCAAATTGTAGTCCAAGAAGGTTCTTGAATAAAAACAATATCAAAGGAAAATTGAGTTTCAAGGATTGTGTTAACTACCAAATTGTTTTTTTGAATGTTCTGTGAAAAAATCTTGATCTCTTTTAAAATCATAAAAAGTTACTGTTTACAGCTGAACAAATTGATTGCTTTCTACTCTCACAAAGTTTCTAATACTCTTTGGAATGCCATTCTCTGTTAAAGCAGTGCCTCCAGAATGGACAAATGTTTGAATCAGCTTAATGATCCTTTTTACATTTCAAACATTTAAAAAAATGAGAGCACGACTCACCCTGCTTAGTTTCTAATCTAAAAGGATTAGTTTTATTGTTAGCCTTGCAATACCATACAAAATGGTGATGGTGTTCAGACTTGTGTGGACTATTGCACTTCATGCATTTAGCTCCTTGAATTCTGCATGCACCAGTCATATATTTCCAACAGTATTTGCATTAGGATATCTCTGAATTCATATTTGCTCTCTGAATAGTGGTAATATGACTTCCAACATTAAAGCATCAATTGATGAGACCCTTTGCCTTTATTCTGCTTTGAACACCCTAGATATCTAATCATATAATTACTATGTCCGATTTGGGGGATACTTTGATGACTGTTGGTCTGGATATGAGGACAATATTATTGAATATGTGATTGTCCTTAATGATCTTCTCAATAGCCATCACATCATACTCTTTGTCTAAGTTTAAAATAAAGAAAAGTAAAAACCAAAAATAAAATAAAATAAAAATGAAAAAATAAAAAATAAAAGAGAAATAAAATAAAATAAAGTCAAGTCTCTTGTTCACAACTTTGACAGTGATCTCCAAATATGTAAATGAGAAATATTAGACTTATATCCACTTCAAGCTTTATAAAGCATAATGTTCTTAAAATCAGTTGTATAAAAGATCAAATATATATAGATTATATAAATAAAAGGTTTGTTTCAATAACATAGATCAAAGAACACTGTGTTATAGTATACTTGAACCCTTATATTTTATTTTGATTTTATTTTATTTATTTTCATTGATTTGATTTCTTTTTTTCTTTTATTTTTTCTTTATTTCTTGGATAATAAAGAGATACATGATGTCATAAGCTTAGAATATATATTATATACTTATAGATGACATATGGACTTTAGAATAGAGTATTTATCATTAGCATAGACTATCTATATATTATAAATAGTGTAAAAATATAACAGGAGCTCTTTGTCAAGTTTTCTTGTAATCCCTATAAAATACTTAGTTTATAAGTTTACTTAAGTGGTTGATTGATTATCTTGACTAGTGGTTGTTATAACAGTAGAACTCAACTCTCTACAAGAATATTGTATCACATAGTCTTCTTTTATCTTTTTTCTTACTCTCTATTTCATTCTTGACTGAGGAACAGTACTGTCTCTTAGTCAAGAAGATATAGCCAGGCTCTAGGCTTAAAAAATACACTAGCTAGGTAGAAAAAGCTTGGTTATTTCATTGTGTTGTAGCCCACTAGTATATATTGGATGTAACATCTTTTATAAATGTAATAGATAAATTTTTCAAGTAGAAGGCTTGTACTGCAGGTCTTTTTATGACTTGTCTATACAGAGTAGTAATGTTGTCTAGTAAGAAAGTGTTTAGTTTAGAGATAGTAGTGTAACAGTTCAATTAGAGCAGTAGTTAGTAGAGCAGTAGACAGGTAGTTAGTAAACAGTATAAAATTGGATAAAAAGAATATTAACCAGCACTTATAGAGGAAATTTGGAAAAAAAATATTTTTTGAAAGAAAATCATTTTTCATTGTTAGACATTATGGTAATGAGTAGTATTTTGGATATCAAGCAAATAAATATAGAAGATTAGATTAGAGATATAAAAAGGGAGGAAACAACTAGATTGTTGAAACATATAATGGAGAATAATATAATGTTGTTGAATTTACAAAGATAAATATTAGAGTTGCACATAGCAGAAGATTAGAAAAGAAAGAAACAGCAAAAAAGAAAGCAGAGGAGGAGAGAAAATGAGGAAAGATAGAAAAAGAGTAAACAATGAATGAAGAAGAGTAGAGAAAATAAGAATAAGAGAAGAAAGAAGAGTGAAGAAGGAGGGGAGATGGAAGGAAGCATGAAAAAAAGAAGTAAAAAGAGAGAGAGCAATAATATACAGGAAATTTTTTGTTTGTAGAAGTTTTGAGCATATACCCATAATTATAGAAATGTGGAGAATAAGCAAGAGGAGGAACCAATACAGAGGTTCTTAAATAAATTTGAAGTATTGAAAGATAGAGTAACTAATATAGGAGAAAATAGTAGAAGGGAGATAAGAAAAGATAGAAAAACGGTTTTGAGAGAAAAAGGAGCAAAGAAGGAAAAACTAGTGAAAGTACAAAAGACAAGAGTAGAGAATAGTAACAACAGTGTAGAAAAGAAGAAAAAGTTGCTAAGAGAGGTAAGAGTAAAGATAGGGTTGAAATAAGAGAATGAAGAAGAAGAAATTGTTATAGAGGTGTTGTTAAATAGTAGAGTAACAGCATTGGTGATAAGTCTGGAGTTTGCAAGAAAGAATAAGTTCAAAAAGAAAAAAATGGATAGTACTTTTAATTATGAAGAACCAATTGAGTACACAATGGAGATAGAGTTGTTTTATAAAGAATATAAAGAAAGAATGGAGATGGATATAATAGGAGGGCAAATATTATGACCTTTAGCTGGGCTCAGGTTGCAACTTAGGCAAAGACTTGAGTAAGAAATAGAGAATGATCAATTGGTAAAATGTAAAATATGAGGAAAACATAAGAAAGTCATGCCTACTTTATAAGGTGCTGACTGAGACTACATATGGTGCAGCCAATCATTGAGTTATAAAGAAGTTATCCCAACACCTATAGTCCATGAGATAGCCATGTTGAAGACATGCAGACTTGATTGTAACAGCAAAAATAGAGTATGATATTAGAGATGCTGTAGTTGGTACACCACAATCCTGAAATCAATTGGAAGACAGAAGAAGTAGAGATGATAAGATATTCAGATGAGTATGGGAAACAATGGAAAGCAAAGCAGACAAAGCCAGAATAGTAGAAGCAGAAGTAGAAGAAATAGAAGAAAGAGAAGATGCAAAGAGAAAAGAAGAAAAAATTCAGAAAACCAATAATGAAAGTGAAAATAAAGATAGCAAGAATGACAGAGGAAAAGTAAAAGAAAGGAAAAAACTTGATAGAGATTAGAATGGTAGAAGAAATGGTTCCTAGAAGGTTTCATAAGTATTTGAAGGTATTTGAGAAGAAGGAGTCAGAGAGGATGCTGACAAAGAAGACATGGGATCATACTATGGATCTTAGAAAAGGATTTGTTCCAAAAAAGTGGAAGATATATCTATTGTCAAGAATAAAGAGAGAGGAGGTACAAGAGTTTGTAAAGGATCAGTTGAAGAAGGGGTATATTCAACTATTAAAATCACCACAAACATCACCAGTATTCTTTATGCCAAAGAAAGATAGAAAGAAGAGAATGGTACAAGACTATTGATATTTGAACAGTTGGACAATCAAAATAATTATCCATTGCCACTGATATCAGATTTGATAGATAGTATAGGAAAGAAGATGGTATTTATGAAGATGGACTTGAGATGGGGGTAGTAAGGATAAATGAAGGAAATGAGTAGAAGACAGCATTTTTGATGCCAGAGAGTGCCTTTAAGCTGGTGGTAATGTTTTTTGGACTTACAAGCTCACCGGTGACTTTTCAGACAATAATGAATGACTTGCTAAAAGATATGATAGAGGTAGAAGATGTAGTAGCATTTATTGATGATATAATGGTAGAAACAGAGACAGAGAAAGAACATGATGATATTGTGGAAGAAGTACTGTGTTACAACTAAAAGACCTTAGGGTTGGTCAATGGGAAGAACCTTGTATTGGGTTAACACAAGAGAACTCGATAGAGAACTCTGTACAAGATAATCTACCTTATATACCTTGGACTCATGGTCCGTGCTAGCTATTTCTACCCTACTCTAAACAGCCATGTGTATACCATAAGGCCAACATGTGTTTAACATGTTGTATG
>Ga0157364_1008043_pt1 | contig 10911 bp, 3 predicted proteins | sample AttsexASBM2_FD_111476 | JGI IMG/M metagenome (GOLD analysis project Ga0157364, IMG submission 111476) | Fungus gardens microbial communities from leaf cutter ant in Ribeirão Preto, State of São Paulo, Brazil - Atta sexdens ASBM2 | ecosystem: Host-associated > Fungi > Mycelium > Unclassified ... | reverse complement strand
TTTTATGTTACATATATTACTCCCAAAAAAAAACCTATATGAATTTATATGAATAATTAATATGATACTTATATGATACTTATTTAAAAGGAGAATTTAAGGAATGTATAAAATATATAAGAAGAATATAGAAGATATAAGAATTACTAATTAAATAAGAAATTAATTAGAATTCATTTCTTGATATACAGTTACAGAGAAAAAGAAGCGATCGAGAAAAACGCGTATAGAACTTTAGTTAAGAATTATGAAAGTTATATTATTAAAACAAAATAAAATATTTAAAATATTTAAAAAATATTTAAACAAAGAATATATAAGGTTTTGAATAAAATTTTAGTTTTAAAATAATTGCAATTACAAGAATTAGTAATTTTTAATATTTAGATTATTAAAGTTGACATGTGATATCGATAGAAAAAATCAGAGTTTTCCATATTATATATTTCAACATTATTTCAAACTGACGTTGAGAATAATAATCGCTTTAATAGCAATAAGCATCTCGTTGATGATTCGCGAGTATTCAGTCTCGAAAGACAAATCGTTAAATTGCAGATACCTACATAAAGTCCCTTTCACGTTAGTTCCTTCTTCTGAACGGGGCATCAACGGTCAAGTGAAAGTGACCCGCTTCGCAGAGTATAGGGGTACACGTGAGCACCCGCGAATCTAAGTTGCAACTTGAATTCCTCGTCAAGCAGTCGACAGGATCAGAGGTCGTAGAGAAATGACGAAGAGAAATGACGAGTAGTCATTGCATCACCAAATTCGCAGACGCGCCTAATCGGACTATCGCGCGAGACTTAATCGCGACAATGTTGTGTAATCAGATCTTAAATTGACCGAAAAGGATCCGCTTTTACTTCTCACGCGCACGGTTTTGTAGAATCGCATCAGGATTGCCTAAAGATTGCAGCGCGGAAAATTTCCCTCGCGAATAAGACGCAAAATTAGCAACGCTAATGAGAGATTCTATGTCACTAACATCTCTCGAATTTCTAACGCGGTTTTTGAAAAGAATGATGAAATTATAACTAGCGAGTTTTACTATAACAAAGCGAACTTGATGTTCGCTTGAATACATTCTTTGAAAAATTGCGAAATACGGAAGATATTGATTACTACATCATGTTTGTAAATGGGAAAGATTATTTCTATCTACTAGTAGACTTTATCAGTAAATTATACCGGTAACGGTACATATAATTTGAATTTTTACAGAGTAAATTATCACAAAAGTAATTGATTTTGCATGAAATATATTGATAATTTTCCGATAGTTTTCATATTTATACGAATGACAGATTGAAACTTTTAAAGATGACATAATCAGTGATGGTGTGCTTTGTATTTTTACAGGATAGAAATCGCGAAAAGAATGTATAAACATTTCATTAATACAACATTGACTTCGGGGTTATAAAATCTTCAATCGAGTCGAGAGTATAATTAATTTTTCTTTAATCTTTATGAGTTATCGGCTGTCTGATTATTCTTGAAGGTCGTCATCACGCGGATGTGGGAAGATAGATCAGAATAATTATCAAACAGTTATCTTTTACAACAATATTAATAATCGAGCAATATTAATCACAATATTAAGTTCCCTCCCTAATTAAAATGATCGTCGACGAATTAAATTTAATTTTCAACTTGATTTTATCATAAAACAGTCATTTTTTATTTTTAAATTAAATTCTGTACACTCTAAATGTGATTATAATCGACGATTAACATGATACAAAATTTGTCAGTAGTTTTAATAAATTAAATTATAAGACATTCATTAATTCTTTTCACATAAGTTAAAATTAATTCGCAGGATCATGTTTTTCAATTGCTTTATAAAAACCAGTCGCATTTTGATTCCTTATTTATTTAATTTTAGGAAAAAAACATTAAAAGTCATCAGGGGGATTTATTATTAAAGCTTGACGCGACAGTAATTGGCTACCTATTACATTGCATCACTCAAATATATCAACGATTAAATTTACCGTTTATCAAGCCTTCAATTGTTGAAACTAACAGTTCACAAATCGGTCTTTTCTTAAGCAGAAATTTTATTCGTGAAGAGAGAATTACGTAAGACTGCAAATCTTTAGGAAAGTGGATTGTAATGAAAAATCAATAGATTTTGAACCTATCATCGCTCACCTCTTGCTAGTCTCTGCTTGACGAATTCATTCTCCTGAGGAGTCTCCAGGGACACGGCGTCCATACAATGACGACGGCAGATGTTGCGAGCATCCAGCCAATCCACTTCGAGATTCCTAGTTGGTAGATGTTCCCAGCTGAAGAAGTACGAATGTACAACTCCCCTACCATCTCTGTACGTCGAGTGACGGACGCCTGGAATACATTAATGAATAATTAATACGATCATTAATCATGATTGTATCTGTTATAATTGATTTTACTGGATGACATCCTTGCCATTAATTCATAGAAATCTATGCATTATAATATAAAATAAGAAAATATAAAATAAAAAGATATAAAAAGATATAAAATATTATATTTATAATGTAAAAAGATACAAAAATCTTTCGTTTAATATGTATGTGAAAGTGAAGTTACAGTAAAAAAATTTCGTATAAACATTTCGTATAAACGGTCTACTCAAATCGTTATTAAAATTTTGTGTTGAATTTTTAACACATTCGAGTATTAATTTAAATATAACATAATGCGATTATATTATTTAAATGGTTTCTGTTAATTGATATTTAACATTTTTTATTATTAAAATAACATAATTTATTTGTAAATGGACAAATAATATAAAAATAATGTGTTAAAACGTAAATTCTAAAATGAATAAAATATGTCTTATAATTTAAAATTTTTATTTATTATAAATGTTAATTTTGTTGGAAAAGTCATATGCTTTCACGGTTTGTTTACAAACTCTATCAGTATTACCTTACTTGTGTTTATTTTTTTGAATAGTATTTATGTTATCTTCTCATATATTCATCTTACGTTACATAAACACACAAACTTGAGTGGACCGTTTGATCAGATTCGTGAAATGTGTTAAATTTAATATAAACTTTCCACAGCAATATAATATATTTCATCTATTTTTCTTTAAAAACATATTACACGTGTTCGTAGAAACATTTCAACGAGCAATTTCAGAATCGCAAAGTCACATTTAATTATAGAAGAACATAAATAGTGCAAATCCTTTGCGCAATCATTTAATAGCTAACGTGAGCCAGTTCACGTAAAGCGAGTTATGACACATAAGATATTTCATGAATGAAGAGCATCTTGCAATCGTTCTCTTTTTCTTTCTTTGTTTTCTTTATTTATTTATTTTTTTTTTTTGACTATACGATTTCCAACAATTTTCCTCCTAGTTAACTGTGCAGCCGCTAAGTTAAAGTGATTATGAAATGTCATTGGAAATACTTACGGTTCGCGCAACTTCGCGGATCAGGTAAGGCTAAACGACGTTGGGCATTCACGGCAACAACGCCGAGGAGGAGTAAGTAAATGGCCCTCATATTCCCGGACCTTGAACAGAAGAAGAGAACATTCATTTGTATGGAAATTATGCAAGATACGTCAGCGTCGAATTTTTGAACGATTTATTGATGAATTTAATAAGTCGTTTAGAATTCCCCGTATGTTGGATATTAAAAAGTTCCCAAGTTATTCTGTAAACTTTATTTATCTCGTAAAATTTGTTATTATCATGAATTAAAATTTCATAAAGTGTTTTCATCTATATATTTTATTATTCATCTATATCATCTATATGTTTTATTATTTTGTTTTACATTACCGTCAAAGTAAAGAATGTTTGATTTTTACTATTGCAATGTAATTGGAAAGATTATTTAGGATTGTATTACGTAGGAATACATTGCCTTACATTAGAATTTCTAAATATGTTTCAAATTCTATCACTTATAAATAAATGCGGTCATTAATCAACACGATGCCGCAATTTCATATAACGCGCGTTACATCCGCATTGAAACGTGCCTGAGAGTGCAATCGTGCATATATATACGCTTAACACAACGTGAGTGAAAATTATCACAATTATTATTCCAAAGACACGATCCAAAAAATGAAAACTATGAAGAACTCGAAAAAATATGTATTCTAAATACATCGCAATATATTGAAATATTTTTAAAAATCCCAGCTTCTTCAATTTAAAGAAAAAAATACATTATAATGAGCAAAAAGTTGTAGCTTTTATTACGTTTAATAATTGATTAAGGAATTAATATTTATGAAAATTTATTTCGCGTAATCTGTCGCTAGAAAGAAGAACACTTCGTATTCTAAATTCAGGGAAACAAAAGAGCTCCCACACTTAGATAATAGTGTAAAACTTCGTACTATTTTTTATATCCTGCACGGCGTAATTATGCGAGTATTAAAACTTTTTCAACTTTAAGTTTCGCTTACTTCTAATCATGAGAAAAAAATCAGCTTCTTGCTCATTGCGTTTAGTTTCGCTTGTTGGAAAATATACCGAAGATGTAATTAGAAATTTAAGCCTACTGGAAAGCCTTGACAGTAGGAGTTCCAGCATGCATACTTTTATGTAGATGACGTACTGATTACGTATAATTCAGGGTACTCGTCAGAAATACCAAGCCACGTGTCGTATACCAAGATAGTATTATGGAATCCTTAAGAAAGTCGACAATTCTTTGAAACGGGAACACTGAACATTTGCCAACGCCATTGAGCGTGTTCAGCAGTTCGAGGTTACGGGGTTACAAGGCTTTTATGATGCTCGCATGTACTGAATTTGCAACGGATACAAATCCTAATTATTAAAATTTTTTATATAGATTCTCGAGTCTTTTTAAAAGCCTGCTTTCGTATCTTCCTCAATTAATGCAATTATTATCATGAATTATACAAGAAAAAAATTTAATAATAAATAACTAATTAAATAATAAGGGACTTGACATCAAGTTATACATGTACATATATTTTTTATAAGATATTTTTAAGAAAACAATATAAATTATATATTTTTGATGAAGTTTGTTTTAATTCATTTTTCTAATTTTTTCTATAGTTTTATTTAATACATATTTAAAAAGTGTATAAAATTTTGTAGAGATAATAATTATTTTGCATAAAATAATATCTACTTCTCAAAAAGTGATATTTCATAGAATTATTCTTTTAAATTATTATTAACATAGCACACTTTCGATTAATCAGTTTTCTCGATTTAATTTTAGAACAAAGCAAAGTGACTAGCGCATCATATTATAACTTCCGGATTGATCTCGTGCGACACGTAAATGTCGACGCTTCGTGATGGTTTTACTAATGATTGTCATCCGTCGCGACGGACAAATGCGAAGCGAACCACTTTCTAGAAAAGCAACACGAAGCCGTTAGCAGCGCGTTCATAGAGCGAACGAATAAAAACTGTTCTACAGTTTCTCTAATCATTGTGCTGATTGCCAATCTTCGGTTCGAAAAATAACATTTTGCTCAATTTTAGAAGTTGTCGAAGAAAAACGAGTTGTATTTTCTCGCGATCTCTTAATTTGTAAGCTAAATTTACAAATCGATAAATGAATATATATATATATATATATATATATATATATATATACTTGCAAAAAATCCTTCAAAAAAACAAACGTTTCACATCAGATACATTTGAATAAAATGAAATTAAGAGAAGTGATTAATTTCTCAACTGCATTATCAAACTAAACTAACTTTTAATAGTTTAATAGAACTCAAATAAAATTATTAATAAATTACAAGAATTTTTGCTAATTTGTAAAGATAATAAGAGTGGTTGATTTATTTTTCTATAATGAAAAAGCAACGAGATAAATTTTCATGCAATTACCAATAGAAAGTAAAGATTGTGGGGTCACAAGAAAGTTTATGTAAGAGGTGCTAGCAAAAGACAAATGCTGAATTATTTATTATTAATTATCTAGTTTAACAAACTCTCATCTCTATGTACACAATAATAATGTATGATGACTTGAACTTGCCAAATGTATAATTTAACAGCATTCATATATATTCACCGCCCCATCAACATACATCATAAAACTCGCGACTTCTTCTTTTACTTCTGCCAATACATTACGAAGACAATGAGCAGTTTTTCGCCTGCTGAAATATACGACACTATATAAAGGTAAATGGTATTTTTCATATTAGAATAAACATCAATATTCATGAGAACGTTGATGAAACGCGAGAATAATAATCTCGTTTTAGATTAACACAGTAGAATCGTGGCTCAAATAACACAATCAAATCTCTTGAAATGAATTAAAGAATGTAAAATTGAAAAAAATATTCAGAAATTGTAGTAAACAGTTAAATTTCGTGTTAAAGCAATATAATCAGGAGAAACAGCCATATGTCTCTCCCTTTTGTATTTATCTTCCACATAGATGATAGAGCGACCGCACCATTTTCTTCGCGCATTAAGTCGCTAATTAAGAATGGAAGCGTAGAAATTATATTATACAGCAGTAATTAACGTAATGTGACACGACGGCATACACACTATTAAATGTATACCGCGTGAAATGGAGTGTACAGATTGAAAGTTAATAGCTCACTAGAATAGAGGTTGGGTTATGAGAGCCGTAGACAATATTTATAACAATATAAAACATCGCGTTGAATATAATGATAGATTCTGGCGGATGAGACCGGAGAAAGGATATAAAGTGGAGTAACACGAATGCATCAAATAAATTGAAGATATTGTTAACATCTTTTTCATCTCCTTCTTAATTTTATAATTTGCTATTACGTTACTTTCGCTCCATTTCACTTTTAAAGACTTAAGTTAATTGGCCTTTCTCTTTTATACAGAATTGAATTAATACTCCAAAAAAGTATATTCTATTTATATATTTCTACATTTAATAATTATTAATACATAACTTTTATTTTTTCTAAATATTGTAAGTCAAAATATACTTTGTGAAAAAATTGAAGCATTTAAAGATTGACTTTAATTATGCTGTATAATTCACAATAATTGAAAATGTTTATTAAGATTGCAGTAAAGAAAATATGAGCATACTAAATACATTACATGAATTACATCACAATTTGAAGAACAAGAAAAATATCCACTCCTATTAAGTTAATTCTTTTACGCCTCTTCACGCTTCTTTAACAAAATAATTGATTGCATTCATTTTTTTAATACTTTTACAAATATACTTAGCGACAAAATTATTAAATACTCGTCAATGTGTACTTTTTTATGAGATCTATGTAATGCATCAGGTGAAGGGATTAACGATATCTTAATAAAACATTATTAGATCTTCTCTCCAGATGTCAATTCAATCTTCCAAGTGTCATAGCATTGACATAACAATTGTCAAATGATTTCGACAATAATAAATAAACTCTTTTTTATTGATGTTATAAAATCTCTTGATCACTTTCGTCATCTAGTAATCTTACATCAACGGTTTCGTGTTCTCGGCTATCCCGACTCTACTGAAGTGATATATATATATATAGGATATCATAATTTTTCGAGGAAGATACAAAAGAGAAAGAGAGAGGAGAGAGAAAAAGAGAATATATATATATATATATATATATTTATTCTTGACGTTGCTATAGATTTGATTGCTATCCAGTCTGGTTGTGCAAAATCCATTGCGAAAGAGCTTTTCTATGTACGAACACCTCATTAATGTCCCTCGCTCACCTACGCAATTTTCCTTTTTAAAATGCATCTCCTTTCAAAAGCAGCAGTTTTTCCTTTTTATTTTATTCTGCACAATGCAGCTTTGACGCAACTAATGTTTTCTAATCAAAGAGTAGGTATATTTACAAAGAGGTAGGTATATGGTATTTACATTTTACTTCATCGCATAGTTTCATTTAGAACAAAAAATTTCAAAATTAAAGACTAAAAATTAATTGATTGATTTAAAAAATAATATATGCATACAAGCAATAAAAAGTACTGTTGAAAAATTTATGTTAAATTTAATACATTTTACGTGTCTCATGGTTCACTTAAAATAATGTAGATTAATTTGACACACAAGTTGAATATGTTAAAAAATAACACAGTTATTTAAAAAATAAGCACAAAATAAACTGACACCATTTGTAAACAAACTGTGAAAGTATATTTTTTCAATAAAATTAACATTTGTGATATATTCAATTAATATATATTTTATTAATTCATTTAAAAATTTACGTTTTAAAATACATTATTTTTACGTTATTTATTCATTTACTCATAAATTATTTCGATATTAAGAAATATTAAATATTAATTAACTCACTATTTAAATAACCTTATGTTAAATTAATACTGAAATAAATGTTAAAAATTTAATAAAAATTATAAAATTTTAATAAAAGGACTTGAATGGACCGTTTCCAACACAAATATGAAATATTTTTTACTGTGTAAATTTCCCGATTTTGTTTACATTTTATAGCCTATACATTCTGCTTGTTTTTTCTTTAAATATTTACTTGTTTACAAGATATGTAAATTATACCAATATGAAAAATTAAAGTCAAGCTGAATCAAAACTCGTACTATAAAATGTTATATATGGAAACAGTGAGGTGCTAGTTCTTCGTGTGTGTACGTGTGAATCACAATACGCGGCATGCATAATTTAAGCACGATCGTGTTAAATAATTTACGAATGACGCAGTTAAAAAAAAAGGATCTGTCGATTTTAGTCGGGATCTAAGTAACCCCATGATCACGTAAGCTACAGCATTTTTTACACGTCGATCGGTTCGCTCGTTACGAAAATTATAGTGTTGCTTTTCCGTAATTAGGAACAGTTTCTGATCGAATTTATGTCTTCCTAAAAATTACACGTAATACAATCTAGAATAGGAATTATAGTTCCCTGGTGTTTTATAGATCCAATCATTAACTGTAGCAATTTCTAACCGAAACTCTTCTCACATACATTATCGTCTTTCATTACATCCAAACGCGGAAGCACACCGACATTACAATGTATCTCTATTATATAAAACAACGGCAACTAATTAATGTAATTCTAAGATAAACCATTAATTCATTGTGGCACATCATTATATTGTTCCTCGCAAATCGCGAGACATGATATTTCATCAGTTTTTTGAAAATAGGTGGAGATGTTACATAATGACAATTATATTATCATTGCTTTTATGTAGGTAGGACGGAATCAAATTTAATAATCACTGAAAGTTACTCAATATCGTTTTATTATGTCATTTTAGGAAGGTATAACTTTGTAGAACAAAATTACATCTTTCGTCAGGTGCCTTTTCGCTTTTTATCGAGAAATAGGTAGAGAGAGTAGTTCAAAGTTTCAAATGAAGCTTGTCAAATTACAAAGCTGCATAAAAAAAACAGTTGCCACAATCAGAAATAATTATAATTTTCAGTACATTTGGTTGTGATAACCATAAGATGGACATATCTTAACCGTTAAGATATGTCAATCTAACTGTTATTACAATCATACTATAGTTCTTATAATAAAAAAATGTATTAAAGGATGACTTTTGGACAATCGTAGTCATTTTTTCCATATGTCAGTCTTTTATTTCAAGAATTAGACAAAGTTAAGAAATCTATTTTCTGTAATAATAGTTAAACTAATATATACTTTTGAAGTAAGATAAGTATATATATTTGATATTTGGCAAAAGTTAAAGAAAAAGTTCTAGTACAATTAGTATAGAAATAAAAAATAGATCTAAAATAAATCGGTGAGTGCAGAAAAAAATGAGTCATCAAATGTATTAATACTAACAAAAATTGTTTAATTTTAATTTCAATGAAAAACCAATAAAATTATTTTTGGAAATTTAAATATGAATAATCACTAATATTTTCGAAACATTTCTAATTCCTGAAATGCTTATTCATTAAAACACTTAAATTTCAAATTTAAATTCATATCCTTTCTACACTCAACGTTAATAAAAAAAAAGTAAATTTTATAATACGCCGCTACAGATACATTATTTATCTTAGATTATATTTAATAATAATTGTTTCTATTTATGATAAACATTTATAAAATAATTTATAAGATAATTTAACAAAACACTTCAAAAACACTGAAGAATTAAACATTGTTTATTAAAACATCTCTTCTGGTTTGTTCTACAAGTTCTTCAATCGTAGCCATTTAAAAATCTTATCAAAAAAACTTCTATATATATTTTGACGGCATGTATAATAGCATTCCATTTTTTTTTTATCTTGAAAGGGACAAGCCCTAGATTTGTCTCTTTTTGCACTTATTGCTTATTTTCAACGTCTACTTTAAGCCCTTAGAAGCCTAAAACAAGCCTATTTGCGCTGGAAATGATCTCGAAAACTATTTCGAGATTAATGAGAAGGAAAAATTAATTTCGAAAAATTGGATTTGTTCTCATTTTATACCAATTCAAATGTAGGGCATTATAATTTTAAAAAATATAAAAATGTAATAAAGTTATTAAAATGTATTAATCGTAAAATGTAATAAATCGTAAATAAATATCCTACGATCATAAATGGATACAAATGTGATGGAAAGACAGTATCGGTGCGTGCCGTTCAGGACCAACTGATGGGCTTACAGACGATGATTGGACGCGGTCGCGATGACTTTAGAAACGAGTCTGAATCATCCACAGCCAGTGAAACTTGATGTGATTTTGCAACGCGTCCTTTTTTTTATCTAATTTTTATCGGACAGCTGACTTTCCTCGTATCACGATTGCTAGTCTCTGTGAGGGGAGCTACGACTTTCTAAACCGTTCGTGACACTCGCACGAAGTGGTGGATGAGCATCGCCATCGAGAATATACAAAGTTAGACCTCTCTCGGATCTCTGCAGTGTGTCGCAGATTACAACCAAACTAAGCATTTCCAACATAATA
>Ga0157364_1008042_pt1 | contig 10911 bp, 5 predicted proteins | sample AttsexASBM2_FD_111476 | JGI IMG/M metagenome (GOLD analysis project Ga0157364, IMG submission 111476) | Fungus gardens microbial communities from leaf cutter ant in Ribeirão Preto, State of São Paulo, Brazil - Atta sexdens ASBM2 | ecosystem: Host-associated > Fungi > Mycelium > Unclassified ... | reverse complement strand
TAATATTTAAATTATGTTGATTATTTAATTTTATTTAAATTTCATTAAAATATTTATTTTGTATTCATATTTTTCTTTGTTCACTTTTTCTAAGTATAGTGTATAATTTCAGTTGTGACAATTATTTGTAATAACTACAGACAACATGTGAGCGCCTAATAAAACAAATTATATTACATTTAGGATTAAATAAATTGCATAAAAAATGAGCGATAAATAATATTTTTATGTCCTATTGGATTTTTGATAAACGCAATCTAAACTCGTCGAATGTGTTTAAAAATACATTGATCAAATATGTATAATCATTATATATTTTATAAAATATTTAATTTGTTTACCCATCCAAATATATATATATAATATATTTTAACGCGAATTAATCTGCAGAATTTACTACACAGATTTCTCTTTCTTCGATTACACGCCTTCCTCTTCCAGAATCTTTTTGTCGAACTCGCCGCCGAATTGCCTCGCGTAATCCTGATCACTTTTTACATCATCACAATTATATCACAAAAAAAATGCGCACATGTTTTCACACGATATTGTATTATGCAAGCATCATGATGCGGTTGAAGTATCCTGTAATTTTTGTCAGTGAAAAAGAGACTCGGCAAGTTTCGCATGGCGCACTACTGTTTCGTTGTCGAAGCGATTAATACGTCGTGATGCAATGTTTACGCAATTTCTGAATGCGAATTAAGAGGCACGATCAATTTACCGCAATAAATCGATCTTTTACAGTGCTTGTGCCTTATAATTCTTGTTGTTTCGCAATTTGTAATTTTAAACGCAATTTTCAAATTAAACAAATAAAGCACAAATAGTTACATTTAGCATAAAATATTGTGTTAAATTTTAATTTAAAAATAATATTTACATCGAGATACTTAAATATTTTCAATGGCAAATTAAGCTTTAATTAATTACGCAAAATTCTATTACCATAAAAAATAATAGTGTCTTACTATGGAAAAGTTAAAATTTAATCAAAGTAATTCAAGCGTCAGAGAATTATAGATTCCAACAAAGCAGCAAATGCTTTTAATTTCTTCAATAATGAAATGCACCTGAGTTCGTTTGTTTCTAATCACTCTATTTAAGAACTTTTACGCAAAAATTATCGAGATTGTAAGATCAATACTTTCACTCGTAATATGAGTCTCAATGTCTCATATATATTTGCCATCGATTTTGACCTGAACCGTTTTTGTTTATATCCTGCCTCATCGATATAAATTTTCACTGCGATAGCGCGGTACAAAATTAGTTGCAGCGTATGCAGCAGGACCGTTAAGGCACTTTCTAATAACAGGGTAGTGGCTCGATAATCGCCCGAGATTACACAACTTTGCGGAGCAGCAATGAGCGCGGCTATTCGCGAAATCTATTATGTGGCTCAATGGCGAAACGAGTAATTTTGCAGAATGCCGGAACCACGATTTCCATCTTGCTCTATTGCTGCTCTGTTATACCTGGCATCACGTGCGGCAGGTCGACAGAAGTCTCGTTGTGTTGTTGCGACCGTGATGAAAGTGTGTCGTGACCAGTCGCGCAATGAGCTACCCGAGACAATTGTGACACTTACGAAACACACGCGATAAGCACGGACGATGTAGTTTATGTGCTCTCTCGTACCGCCTTTTAACCCCTTAACCCGAGGATAGCGCCAAGATAGGTAATTTGTCTCAACAACCTAAAATCAAGCTTACTTTCTCGACATTCTGTTCAAGTTCGTCGGAATTATCAACAGGTTTGCTTACAGTTCGATGAAAACTCTCTGCTTTATTAATACCCTAATAAATCAATATTTCTAATCCTGTATAATTTTCTATGTAACTATACAATATTTTATATATAAAAAATAAAATTAGATTTTTCTCGTATGCAATAAAATAAAGTTTTTATATCGTATTGCTAGAGATGTATTCTATCATCGTGGTATTGCTATCAATAAAGCTTTATGAATAGAGTGTAAATATAGTTAGTGCGACTATTCACAGTGACAAATTGCAATGCTATTCACGAGACTATCCCGGAAGTAGCCATACAGTATTTATTTACACTCCAACCTAACGGCTCATAATCGATCTCGTCATAGTTATCGATAAATCTTGCTTTTCAGGTGCAACATAAAATTTTAAATTATTATCGGACTATCGTAAACTTCCTCGATGCTATAGAGAAAGATAACTCGGTTCTTCGCAGCAATAATAATAATTTATAAACGTAAGAGAATATCGAATATATTGAGACTTTTCAATAAAGATAGGCGTTCTCGACAGATTTTCAGGACGAATCCCTTTCGTGATTGAATCGTTGCGGTGGACCTAACTCCTAACTTTGCGGTGAATTTCGTGGCAATCAGACATACTGATCCGGAGAAGAGGAAGATTACCGCCGAAAAGAATGATCGACGGCATTGCTCGCTCTTAGAAAACCATATACTGTGCAGCGGTCTGTGACGACCGGCGCGAGCAACGGTGTGGAACGCCAAATAAATCACGACGTTCACGCCAGGCCGAACTACTCATCCCGGAAAAAAAGCGCGATTTTTCTTCTAACTGTTAATCCTTTCGCGAGTGCCGCAGTACAAGTACGTCGTCTGCGGTCCAGTTAAAGAACTTTCAGTAAATTAATCTTCTTCAGTCTGTGCAATAATTATAATTAATGTTTAGATCGCGTTTATACGTACCACTACGTGAAGAAATGTGTTTCTTTCTTAAAGATATTATCTCCGATAGAAATATTTTATAAAAGAAGACTTAAAATTATAAAACTGTATATTTTTTGTGATTTTATATTCAAATGATTATTGATAATAAATAATAATTCGGATTAAAATGTACTTTACATCTGTCATTCATTTAATGGCTACCAATTAAAGAGAATTTTAATAGAAATCAAAACCGATATTAGAACTCAAACCAATTATAAGTATAATTAGTAAATTTATACACGGAGAAAAATATTTAATTGAATTAACTGGAATTCTGATGGATAATGAACAGTCCAGAATTCCGATTAATTCTACTACATTTTGATTAAATCTACTATTAGAAATCTACTATTAGAATTCTAGTAGGTTTAACCAAGGAAATTTTGAATGTTGGTTATCTCAATTAGAATTCTAGTAAATTTAACAAAAAATCTAGTAGAATAATCTAACTAGATATCAGAAAAAATCTAATAGATATCAGAATTCTGGATCGTTCAATTCAACTAAACATTTTTCTCCATGTATTTTATAATTTATATTTAGACAGAGTCGTATTGTTCGGTTGTTGTTTTACAATTACAATTGAATTAAGATAAACGTCCCAGTGATCGCATATGTGTACTTATGTCTGGATACTTACATAAAATTTATTATTATTAATCGCAAATATTTTTTTTATTATAATATTATAATTTAATTGCATTTAAGGATTATTTTTAAAATCATTTGAGATTAATAATATGAACAAATATATAAAGTTTTGTGTTTTAAATGTTCAAACACAGATATATATGGATATCCGGTTGGGACTGGGATATTTATTATACCTTAGAACGTTTTATGTTTGTAAATCATTCAAATATTTGAATAATACTTTCATGATATATTTATGACATTCTGTAGACATTCTGAATTTGAATTACAATGTAAGAGTATATATAAAATTCGAAAATAAAGAAAAATGACGTCTTTGTTTCATCCTGATATTTATTCCTCTTCACAATATGTGCAGCATTAATTAGAACATATGTCAAGAGAAATAAGAAAAATAATGAGACCTTCCAATTCAACACTTTTTTTCATGATTATAATGTATTATCACATTAATATATATCGCTATCTACATCATGCAACACTTACATCGAGCCAACAAATGAAATACAGTTTATTTTCAAATAACAATGATCAATAACTTTATATTAAGTGTATTTGTATAAAAAAAAAGTATAAACGATACTTAGATGAAACGCAAAATACAACCGTGAAAGTTTCGATATTATCGCTAAACCGAGACGATCCAACGTATCGACGTTTGCACAGCTTTATCGCGAAACCTGACCTTACGAAACCCCGGAAAAGCAGCAGTCGCGTAGGAGACGATAATTTATCGCGATAGTATACTGTCCATTGAGAAATGAAAGAGATTCTCGGAAACGTAAATTGGTAAAAGAAGATTAGACGATCGTTGCGTAAAGATTAAATCTCTATAGCGCATGAACCACTCTATCTGAAACAAATAGACGCAATAATTTTCCGTAATACGTAATAGGAAGACTTGCCATATAAATAACTAGTATTCTTCGAACATTATATACATTTATATCTTGATCGACTTCCCTGTGGAACGCCACACGAGGTGCTTTCAAGAGATATTATCGAAACGATCGAATCCAGCAAAAGAAGTGTACGCGCGCGCACAAATAAAGCGCCGGAAGTGGCCAACTGAACTGTCGGATAATAGTCGGTCGGGTCACTGACACTTTCCGCATAAAAGTTGTCCGGACTGTGCGGACAAGTACGTGTAAGTTTAAGTACGGGTGTAAAAAGTAACGGGGCCCTGCTGAAAAGAAGTCGGCGAAACGACATGTAGCGAATCGCGGCCCCCTTACCTCGTTGTCCTTGTAGGGACCAGTTTCTCGTTGATCCCGTCCAGTACTTCGAGGAATCTCCGATGTTTCCTCGTGATGTGCCCTTTCGAATTTAATTGACAATGAGAGGCACAAAACGAAATGAATGACGGCAGTTCGCAGTAAGTATTTCCGTGACGTTCTGCATGACTCATACGGTGCAAACCTGGTCATCAATTCACAAACATTCACGAGAAATCGGAGAAGAAGGTCAATGTCCACGAGATATCAAATATTCAATACGCTACGTATTCTACGTATTTCTTTCGTATGCAAGCCAATATTACAATAGTATCTAATTAAGCTTAATTTGCCTGTTTTCTTTGAAGTAATATTACGAAATATCGTATCATTGTTAATCTATCTCGAAAATATTGTCTGGGCACAATAGAATTCCAATCTCGATAATCATCTTCAACAAGAAATAATAATAAAGCAAGTTGTTATTACGTGGCTGCATAAAGAGAATTTTCATGAGTGAAATTTCGAGATGGAAAACATCGTAGGTCGGGAATTGTATAACCGTTGCGCTAATTACTTTTATATATAGTCTAGAAACCATCATAGACTAACAGAAAATTATTCAAGGCTATTGTAAGCTACGTCCATTTCCCAAGCTTCTTATCGGGATATGTTATTAATATTGTTGCAATTGTAATTTACACTTATAATGAAATCATCTTGGCACTATATATTTATAATAATTATCTAATTTCCAAGCTTCTCATCATTAATATTGTGTTGCATTTGTGAATTGCACTTGAATAAAAATTATCTTGGCACTATGTATTTTAGTATAGCGAGTAAATGATAATCGTTTAATTCCCAAAGAAAATTTCCGTGTAATAAATTAACAAATTTTGTCTCATATAAGCAATTCGCTCTACATAATAAGATTTGATACTTTTCTTAAAAGATCAAAATTGACTCCTTTTGTTTATAAATTTTGTTTCGTAGCATTTTTAACTTTTATAGATATATATTTTTTTAAGTTGCAAATTTTTTATTTAAATAGATAGCGTTTATGATTCTAATTATTGTTGCTGAAAACTAACAAAATTGACGAGAAGTAATGGTCGAGTTAAATTGATAGTATCATCTTCTCAGGAATGTGAATTGTGTATATCAAGGTCGCATTCTTTGAGGATTCATAATAAATATCATTAATTATATCAACTTTTATGTTCAGAAAATTACCAACTTTGTCTCCAACTTTATCTCTTTTTATGTATATATAACGGAAATCCTGCGTCTTTGCAGAGACAATCGATAATATTAGCAATTCCATTTATAATTAAGACTTTGATAAATTTTAAATTTTCTACAAAAATGTAAGTAATATAACATATAAATAACAAATATATCGAGAGATATAGTTGTGTCTCACATCAAGTGTATGCGCGACAGACTCTAGATACTTATAACGAATCACTCAGTTCAGCTGAGACACGATTATCGCATCTCAATAATGAGATGTGAATGGGAAATGGATAAAAGGTAAATAGGAAAAAAATAGGAAAGATGGGAGGTGAATAGAAGGAAAATAAGAGATGAATGAGAGAAGAACAGGAAGTGGATGGAAAGTGGATAGGAGAAAAATAGGAGATAAATAGATGATTAAAAGATGGATAGTAGGAAAATAGAAGGATAAGTAATAATTATAATAATAAAAAATTAGGAAAAATTTGTACATCAACATATTTGATTCACCTCACTTTAATCGATATATTGAGATATATCTATTAGATATATATTATCAAATTAGCGTTTCTAATTTAATCCTGAAAAGCAGTGCTAACAGAGGTAAAGCAACTAAACTAAACTTTAATCGCTAATTAAACGAAAAGGTACATAGAAGGGTCTTCCAGCAGGATTAGCTTTATCTATACGCAACAGAAGCATTTTCTCCTCTCGACAGCAACCTCATTTCTATGGTAATCGAGTAGCTGACAGTTAAGATGACCACACAATCGGCGAAACAATTTACGAGATCGATGGTAACAATGTACGATCCATAAAAGCGCCCACGTGTCCATTCGCACACGCTAGTGTTTTCTCGCGAAGCGAAAAATTGGGCTGGAGAAGCTATTTATACGAATCTGCGATGCAACAATGTTACTCACAATTAGCAGCTCATCCCCTTCTCTCCCCTCCTTCTTTGTTAGTTTATCATTAATCCTACAAGATTCGTTTTATACCGATGAGATTTATTTTTCTTTCTTACACTAGATGGTCGCAATGGAGAATTTCGGCGTGAAATCTTTTTTTGCCGCGAATCCTCGGATGACGTTTTACATCGCGAGTAGTAATTACAACATATGATGAAATTCTTTTTTTACATATAATTCAAGTAAAAATTACTGCTTCTTGGAACAAATTAATTATAGCGCTAACAGTTCTAAGAATTTTTATGCAAAAATAACTCTAATTACAAGTTATATCAAAGTAAGAAATAAAAATCAACTTCATAATTATAACAGTTGAGTGGAAATTGTTCTAGTCACGCATAAATGCGGAAGAAATAAATAGAAATATAATTCGCGAAAGACGTTTTAACTTTATTTGCGAAGTACATGATATTGCAGCTATAAAATGAGCTCCTTAATCGTCGCATTTCGTATTTAACTCATTGATATTACACGATCCATAAAATGTAAATGTCTTGTAAGTTTCACATTCTTATTGATTACTTCTTGGGACTCTCTTCAAATGTCAAACGATGATAATCGAAATCATGGAAATGATTGGTTGGATTATTAATTATAAGATACATGTTGAATTATTTTTATAACAAGAAAAAAAAATTTAATAAATTGGTTATGTAATGTCGAATAAGAGAAAAGTGTTAAATCTGTACCCAACCGCGGTTCCTTTTTTCATTAGACATTCATTCCGTGTCGCGGAATACGATTTTTTAGAAAAGATCATCGCTCAAGACCGCGGAATGGCATGGAATTATAACGCGATATGTAACGACGATCGCGTGTTCCTAGCGAGTTAAAGTTACGTTAGCGGCATCATAAGCGATTTATCACTACAGCAATTTGCATCGCGGCAGGAGGAACGCTACTATTGCAACGTGAGTAGCCGACAAGTGTATCCGATATTCTGATGCAAACATTTTTTTGTTGATCAACTAAACAAGAATAGCTATACAATTCATAAAAGAATATTCCTCATTATCAGATATATTACATTAATTCGACTATCAACAAATGTCAAGTATTTAATAATGTAAGTATCTATTTAATAAAGTTATTTTATTAAAATCGAATTAAACTTGAGAGACATTTATTTCACAGCACAAATAATATTTTTAAATAATTATATAATTTGCAATGCAACGTATATAATAGTATTATATAAAAGAGCTTTTATTAAAGTTAATAAAAAGCTTTTATTAAAGTTATATCTAAAGTTATGTACTTATCACTAAAGTTCAGCACAAAAAACATAATAATGCTTTTATTTTAACTTTCATGTGTTAAAATCAATTCATTTATTTCTGTGTGTCTGTGTTTCGAAATAAACAATGTTCATTAACGTATTTAATAAATAATAAAATTTAATACATTTTTCTTAAATTAAATTATGTAACTTCATTGTCGTAATCAAATTAATGATAGAAGCAATGATGAACTATAGAAATGATAAAAAATAATTCAAATTGGATATAATTTGACATTATAAATTTAACAGTGTAATAATATCTAGTTGAATAATTTTGTAACTATATCAGCATAAATCAATATTGTTCTGATATGTAAGTAGAACAGATATTTTAAATTTAACAATAATGTAGCGCACATCTATTTTAAATACAACTTCAATTTATCTAAATTTGAAATGAATTAAATATGTACCATGATTTATAAAAATAAATTATACAACACACATGCACATGCAGGTACTGCGTGAGATAAATGATAAATCTAAGGAACAAATACTAAAATCGATGCCTTTATCAATCGATATTGCATATAGCATATAGCATTTCAATTTTAAAAATCCGATCTTTCCATAGATAAAATAAGCATCTACCATTTCTTACTCGACACACACACACACACACACATTCCTCCGTTCTCCTTCCAATTTACAGAATCATCGTTCTTCTTTTTTATTTTGCTTCTCATCGATATGCTTTCAGTGAACATTCTGGGCGATTACACATCCGGTCCTATCGTACGAATGATGCCACACGCATCGGATACCGATCGAGATCCAGCAACGATCGATCGTTCCAAGGAGCAAGAGAACGAGGCAGAGAAAAGTCGAGCGACAAGCGATATATTATGTCTCTCGAGAGATTGGCGCGTTTATCGCACCGACACCGCGTTTCTCCATTCTCTTTTCGTTCGACCGAAGGAGGATGAACACGGCGAATTGCTTAAACTACCGAGAAGCGAAATGACAGTGCAAGATCGGAGCGTTTTGCCTTTGCAAGACTTGTGCATCCTTACGTCGCGCTCTCCTATCTTATAACGCGATTTATACCACTGTAAAGGTCAGAATCATGAGCTTGCGATTTTATACAACTTATTCGCCACCTCCGCACAATATTAGCCACTCGCGAGACCAGGAGATTTTAGCCGCTCTCCGTAGTTATCTCCTTTGTTAAAGGAAAACGGCCGTATACCGTGTATGTCGAAGTTATACTTAGAACATGGCGAATACCAAATCCTTGGATCTATAAAGTTAGCATGACATTTTATTAATATAAAAAAATATGGTAATTACAATAACACTTTTCATAGTTCTACAGCTCCTTATAAAGATAAAAAGTCCTGCACTGTTTACAATAAAAAATAAAAAATGAAAATATGGCGTGCTGCTAACTTCGCTAATTTATCACGACATTTCTCCCTCTAAAATAGAAGAAAATGATAAATATTATTACTTTTGGCAACAACCAATATATGTAATTTCAAAACAAAATTCTAACAATTATCCATTTTTATACGTCTTAAATATAGCACAATTCTTGAAGGAAAAGTCGTAACAATTAAAGGGAAATATATCGTGCTGGAAATTTTTTATTTTTGATTTTTTAATATTATAAAGCAGAATATTTTTTAATTTTCATCAGGAATGATGAAATTATAGAGTGCTACTGGAACTATCTTGGTTTTTTAAATTAATAAAACGCCGTGCTAACTTTACAAATTCGTCTTTATTCGCAGAGACGAATTTTACACTTTTCTACCCAATGTTAAATTCTATTTTGCATATCATATGCTGCAAGTTAAATAGTTTCAGGTATATGTATGCCATTCGTTTTTATTGCGATTCTCGGTAAATATATTCCCGAATGTGTGCAGTCTGTCTACATATTTTGTAAAAAAAAAACTCAAAGATATACTGTATATAATATTATTCATCAAGTATTTTGACATAAAGAATATCTATATCACTACACTCTCCCAGCATTACTATGTACTGTACGAGATAAAAACGTATGTTCCACGATAACGTTTTCATTATAAAAATCGCACTACTATTCAAGCGGAAACTTTTCGCGAGTCAACTCGACACCTGTGAAATTATGAATCGCACGATTAAAATGCAGAGAATGCCGATTACCTTCGTCCGTTTTTACTATACAGATGCAATTTTTTTGCATTTACATTATATTAATTCCAATGAGAAATTCAGTTTGGCCGTGATTCCAAGTTTCCGTCGATAGGTATCGAAACGTAAGCAGGAAGTTAACTCGCCCTTGACCTCAGATGTTCAAAAACCTGTCGAATTGCACAAAGAACACATCGGTAATCTGTCCCCCTCTCTTCATGCTAAAAGAGAACGAGCTGAAGTCTTTCCGAACCAGGTCAGGGATCTCTTCTAGTACGGCTTACTTTTTCTAGAGCTAGTTGCTTGCCCCCGATCCGGAACGCGAGCTCATGTCAAAGGTAAAAGCAAATTTACCGTTGGCCATTCACTTTTGACGGTCAATCGTGCTGAATACATCACGCACAGAGATACGCGTTCTTACGCCTGAGAAACATGACTTGTCTACAGTGTAAAAAAAACAACAATTACAGTGAATAATTTTGAGATCCACTATTAATGTGTAGAGTATAATTCTGAACGATCTTATTCTGAAGATGATACAAATGGATACACAAACGGAACATGGAACGAAATAAGATTTAAATTTAATTTTTGAAGTTCAAGTTTAACTTTTTCCTATTTGATACTCTTCAATATCCCCCACACGATAAAAAAGTTACCAAACTTAAATCTCGAAAAATTGGATTTTTAGTTTATTCAAAATTGTAACAT
>Ga0157364_1008041_pt1 | contig 10913 bp, 2 predicted proteins | sample AttsexASBM2_FD_111476 | JGI IMG/M metagenome (GOLD analysis project Ga0157364, IMG submission 111476) | Fungus gardens microbial communities from leaf cutter ant in Ribeirão Preto, State of São Paulo, Brazil - Atta sexdens ASBM2 | ecosystem: Host-associated > Fungi > Mycelium > Unclassified ... | reverse complement strand
TTATTTATGTTCACAAGAATATTCTGAAAATCCTTCATATTTCAAAAACATGTTCCAGTTTAGTGAGTTTAAAAACAAAGGTAATTATTTATAAAATGACTAGAAAAAAAGTGCAGACTTAAGGAAAGCAAGCGTTAAAATCTATGCCAAATTTAATAGCTTCAATGAAAAAAGAAATTTTTATTAAACTTCATCTTTATTTCTTCATATTATACATTTCATTTATATTTTTTAGTATAAGAGCTTCAACACTTTTAATATTCTTTATCTTTGTTTTTGCAATTTGAAATAGACATTTCAATCATTGTTTGCACGATTGAAGGATGTTCCCTCCGCAGCATTTTCATCCCGTTAACCAGAGATTCAAGAATCATGATATAAAATAGAACGAAATGTGTGCTGTATGTACTATCTCATCTAGGCATGATTATATAAAAGCTTCCCATCGTCAATAAATCGACAATCAATTATAAATTGACACGCGATATCCGATTTATTGCACACGTCAAACGAGAGCTATCGCTTTCTCGAGTCTGTTAACGGGAAAACGGTCGATTCACTGATGAAACGAACAACGACTTACTGTATGCCGATATGATGCGGGAAGAGATAGTATTGGTTTCTAAATCGACATCATCCCCGCGAAAGATGCTCGATCTGTTACTCTGATTGGCCAGTTTATCGTACAAGAGCCATGCCGTGATGTGGATAATGAGAGATAAGTTCGATAACGTGAGTAATAGATGGTCGGGGCGTAGTGAGGTTAATAATTCTACAAACAGGCGTGTTGATCGCTTTTCGTTATAAACTGCAGATCGACGACAAGATTACTCGCGTTACGGTAATTCCGCTGCCGCAGCAAGGTCGAACTATTCTTTTTTAACGATCGGTGCAAATGCATTCACTAGACATGGACAGATGTAACAGTTTAAGTTTATGATATACAAGATAATATACCTCCTGAAGAATCAATATAATTTAATATAATCAATATTTAATATAAACTTATCAACGATAGGCTTAAAGAAGTATTAATTCATGTATAGTACGTAAATAAAAGCAATATTAATAAAATTTGGTATAATAAGTGTTACAATTTATTAGAAAAATAAGCGTAATTTATGACGTCTTTTACATCGTTTCAGTTTTAATTTTTTTTCATATCAATTTATATATTAAAATATTATGATGACTCTATGTTTATTTGCAACACGTTCATTTAATCATTAAGCTATATAGTTGTGGGAATCATTTGAACATTATTACTTTGCGAAATATTTGAGATAAATCTATCTATCGCGAGCTGCTATTTGTGTCAAAGTAATTTTCATTTTTTCAGTGTATTTATTTACGGTGAAGTAACTTTATTGAGTGACCATTGCAATTTCAACTCGTAATAGGCTCGTTAGCGTTAATGTAATTCTGTCTCGACACATTTGTTATTCTTATTACGATAATATCACTTTCGTAAATACATAGTTCACAATAATTTCATTAATAAGAAAATCATACATTGATTGGGATTGGGAGTTTAATTATTGATTTTAATTAGATGAAAGTTTAAAAGATAGATCATTTTTCGTGTCTCAATAATCTCAACATTATATATTGTAAACTATAAATTATTTCTCTGTAAATTTCATTAAAAATATATATTACGAATATCTATTGAGAGTAACAAATAAGAATTGATAAAAAGTTTATCCAAAGTTCGAAATGTATTTAGAAGTCGCACAAAGATTACAAAGAATTTTATTTCACTGCTGAAAAAAAAATTCAGGTTGTTAAATCTAGATTTTTTTATAAATATATCTTTAATTGTACGAACTTTTACGTGTATCAACATTCTTTCATCAAAGTGGCAAAGGATAATGTTCTAACTCTACTTCAGAGTGGATTTACATTCTAAAAATGCAAATCGTAAAATTTTGAACTGGTCATTCGATAATTAAATCGATCAATAATACGATAAAAGTAATAAATCAAAAGGTACACGTATGCCGGAGCGGAAAATAAAACCCACGGAAATAGAACGCGTCGATCGAAAACCAGTACTGTGAATCGAACGGACAACGATGAATGTACCGGAACGCCGATCCGCCTGATTTAATGTCGTTGGATCCATAAATTTCATACAGATCTGCGTGTCATTATCCGATATTGTATAATATTTTACGCATATCAAGTATGATATATAAATACTTTAACATATACGCGCGGGAGTTAGTCTTGCTAATAAAACACATTATAATTGATCTCGCAAACGCGAAAAAGTTCAAGACTAGAGATAAAGCATATATTTTATCATTTAACAAGTGGCATAGTATATATTGACAGAAACAGCGATATAGAATTCTCTTAGTAAAGCATTTTTTAAGGGACTTTAAATAATTTATTTATTACACACATTTAATTTATAATAATAATAATATTACACATGTATGTATATATTTATGTGTATGTTTTACGTATATTTGAATTAGAGAGTTGTTAATTATTAACTCGCTTATTCGTTTAGTCGTATGTTTATATTGCTGCATATTACATATTGCAAGCATAGCACATTAGATGCAAAATCTAATTAACTTTGCGATAAAATTGATCGTTCGGAAATGGAAGATTCGACGATTCACAATTTAATCGTGTGCGCCTAATATTCTTTTTTCTATAGATATAAATTTCTTCTATAAACATAATTAGTCAATTATTTCTATGTATATGATAGTTTACGATAATTCCTAAAATTGACAAGTTTCCTTCACCTTTTATATTACAAATACAAGACGAATTATATTAATATTTGTTGCATTCTCATGATTTTACAGTCAGTGCGTTTACGTAAAAATTGCACTCGATAAAATTTTTACAAGTTACTTGTTATTTATATTTTATTATGTATCGCTTGTTATCTTTCTTCAATCTCTTTATCAGTCTTCTGAGTAAAAAGTCTTCGTAGTAAAAATCGGTTATCCGATAAGTAAGAATTTAATTCTAGTTCAGTCATGAAAGCTTAATATTTTGTTCCTTTTGCAATAGTCCACTAATTTCATATACGTAACGATTTATTGATATGATTCATTAAACGTGATTACATAGATACGCAACATCTTTGGGATCATCGAAAAAATTCAAGATTGTTAAATTGATCTACGCTCGAATTAAAAGCAATTTACTTAATTCTAGACGCAATATACCTCATCTATAGACCTTTTAAATGTGCTTTATCTAATTAAGGGTAATTAGGTTGCGCACACTTCAAGCGTCGACCACGTATTACAGGTAATCAAGATAATAACACATATCATTATAAAACTACGAAAAAGCATCTAGGTAGTATTCAAGACCTTCCTCATCATTGTATAACCGTTTAATAACATAACGGTGATTATAATTAGAATCGAAAATTTCCTATTTTATTATAAATATTGCTTATTTCTTATTCTGATCAATCGTACGGATTCAAAGACAATATTAATAGTATGCTGTTTCGTCTGATTTACAATCGCAGAATATAATAATGCGAGCGGTCGCCCACGTCTGGGCCGTAAGACCTGGGACATGGTGCAAAAGCAGGCGATAGTTAATTTACAGAGTGGTAACATACCCGCGTCGATATTATACGAGAAAATAATTTCGCCCACGCACATCTAAGATAGAGTGTGTCATGGTGACCACGTAATGTGAGACTTCGGCTTTGAACTAAAAACGTATATTGAATAGTCGCAAAAACTTTGCTGCTCTGTCCAAGTCCTTTTATCCGTCTCTACTGGTAGCTGAGACTAAGCTAGCTGAGAAAAAGCGAATAATTTTCCTGAAAATTCCTATGAGACAATCGATACAATTATAAGCAGAATAATATTGAGAATAAATATTATAAAGGAATGCCTACTTCCGGTTCGGGTTCACCGAGCTGTCGAGCTGCGATGATTTACTTGCATCGATAATCCGATATGCAAATTATATTTGTGCAGTATAGGATTAAATTATCTCCACCTCAGTCGATTTAAAACATCCTTTACATCACGTTCGTGTGATTTATTACTATGTACAGAATGTTTAGTCATAAATTGCGAAGTGAACAAATTTTATCATATCAAATATTATAAAACAAACAATTAACAAATTAATTTTGGCATTTTACACTTTAATGTCTGTCTATTTTTATACGTTTTATATTAATTCTCTGATATAATATTTAAAAGCACAACCAATTTCTTTATTTTAAATTCTGATGTATAAATTTAAATTTATAAAAAAGTAAATAAAATACAGTCCAACTTTTATAATAGTAAATATTCGTTGTTGAAACTTTTACAAATATGTAAGAATTTTTTTAGATTTTTATATAGTCTAGAATAATATCTGCATTTGCAAACACATTGCAGACAAAAGGTGAAAATTTCACATTGTTGGCAAAGGATTAATGTATATAATCAGTATTCTAATCAATGTAATGAAGGATTGTCGATAAAGAGATTAGATTAGGAATTATTTAAAGGATAAGGAAAAACGCTATTTTCTAGTCGATTAAACCCGTTCATTTCCTCAAATCTAGTAATTTTATGACACACGAGTTCTAGTATATGAACATATGGTTTATAAGCAGCCCGAGGCAGCGATGCACGTCTCGCAACACGCAAAACCGAAGAATGCCGATTTTCTCATTAATCACACGCATGAGCCGTTCACGTGGGAATGTTTATAAAACATCCCGGTGAATGAGGCCAGGTTGACTTCTTCATTTTTCGTCTTCCGCCGATCGAACCCTTTGACTTCCATCGCCTCGGCTTTTTCTCATTCCTTTTTCCTCTCTCCTCTGCCGCCATTGCACTGTCGACACCTTAATGGGATGCGACGCGAGATTTAGAGCAACCCCAGAAATATGACGATAATATGCAAATATTAAACGCGTCGCATCTCGTAATCATTGCCACCAAGTGTGTGTAAGCAATGCATCTTCGCCCTATTCTTGATGGGTCTTGTAACGCAAGACGTAATTTATCGACGACAATTTTTAGAAACGATTATAAAACCCTAGCATTATCGTTATAATTTACTAACAATGTGCGACTTCCAATGAGACAGTTTACATTTTTGCGTATTATTAACAATAATTCTGCTCAGCAGATGAGATTATAATAAAATATTGTTTACTATTATTAAACTCAAATTTAAACAGAAATGAAAATAGAAAAGCAATTGCATAATGTAATAGTTGCTTCCAATTTGCATCCTGATATAACTTTTAATATCAGCAATATTGTGAATTTTTTGGTGTATTAAAATTCAATCGCGTATATTATATTGATTCGCAATCAGTCGTCATTGTTCCTCGCGTCTCACTGATAGATACTTTTTTTCTCACAGATAAACGAAAGCGTAGCTTTCGGGCCGTGACTCGTAGTAGCATTCAGCAAGTGGGTGGTACCGAAGTAATCTTGTTCTCATACATAAAACATGAAAAGCGGCATTATGTTGCCCTGCCCCTCTTTGACTTATCGGCGAGTTTGAGTCGACTGTATTTCGCAACGTCTGCACCATGACGATCGACGAAGGTGCATAGCTTGTCGTCGAGGGGGGCTAATGAACGCACACTCCCTTCATAAATTTATGCAACAGGGTTTAATATACATAGCCCATTTAACGCGCTAGCGCTAAAGTAAATTAATAACGGATCGAACGTCGCGTATATATCATTGGCCTCACATTTCCCAAAGTGATTACGAAACAGGATGCTAAGGATATCGAAATTAAAAAACTGATTTTTTTTTTCGGAGACTTATTTGTACAATAGTTATTTTTCTGAAGAGAAAATTTAACGAATAACTAAACGTGTCTAACTTAGGAAAAACGCGTAGAATAATTATAAGATAAATAATTAGTGAAATACGCGGCGTGGAAATCTTCGAAATATATCAGGAATATATCGAATTGCCCGAAATTGGATTTAATGATATGATTTTCTCCAAAACTAAACAAAATCTTCTATTATTTTTTAAATTGCTATAAAAATAATGAATTTTTTTATTATGTGTTTGAGAATCTTAAAAGGATCTAGCTAAAATATTTCTTATTTAGAGGAAATAATTTTGTTAATGAAAATCCTATTGTAATAATTTGAAAACTGCTTTCTTTAATGAATTATAATTTATCGTTTGTTAAGGAACGATAATTTAAGAATGTTTTATAAATACTTTTTTAATAAAATAAAAAAAATGATTATTTTTTTATATTTTATTTGTAAATAACAAAATTTGGCTACAAAATTTAAAACTCGGATCAAAAATTATTTCAATAAGAAATAGACATGTTTAAAAAATAATTGAGATAAAATGAGAAAAATTTTTTTAAATTAAAATTATATTGTTAAATATATAAATATTAATCTTATTAAATTATTTTATATATCATTCATTTTTACGAAAAACATAAATTTTCAGTCACTTTTTAAAACTATACAACCGATATTCTTATGCGAAAATTTAGAAGGTGAAACTTAGGAAACGAAACCGCGTTAAGCATGAAACTTACTATAGACCTATGATTAATGATCCCACATTGATCATTAAGTAGGAAATACCGTTCATTTTCGATGGACATCGACGCGGCCGATGGTTTCTTCCTTCCTTTTACTTATTCTTCTCTTTTCTCATCGAAAGACATCTTCGAGACGCCCGGGGCGAGTTTTAGCGAGAGTTTCCTGCTGGCGCAGAACGATCTAGGAATGCGGCATGCGAAGCCAGCACTATTAAGCACGTAGGAAGAAAGGCAACACAGACTATAGATAGATCCTCTCCACGGCAATCACCTCCTGGGTGGTCCAAGCGATCGCCACCGGCCATTGCTCGTATAGCATCCTTGTAACTTCATATTAAGTCATTTCCCCGCGCGCACCTTCCCCTGCCCACCCTCACGGTAACCTTCCGTTACGTCAATGAGTTCCCGAAGGTGGAGCCTGTCCTATCAACGGTATCCTGCCACCAGGACGTGTCAACACACTCGCGGATTCTTCCTCCCGTTCGTGGTAGACGGCATAAGCAAATATGAGCGACGTGGCAGCTGGCAGGTGACGAAGAGCTGGTTGTCGAGTTAGCGGCACGAAGATAACCGCGTGTCTTTCTAACTAGATAATAATGTGAGAGATAGTATCGTGATCAAAGCTGTTCTGGTTAAGGAAAAGAGATTATCGAGATAATACGCCGCAAACTAGAAGCGAGAAAATGTGCAGCTCTGTCAAGAGATATTCGAATTAGTCTTATCTTGTTTGATCTCGATAATAATAATTCAATCTAACTTACCTTTTGTTTTATTGATCGCATTAAGAATGCTTATATTTATTTTATTAATTATTAATAACCTGAATCGTTTTATAATTTTTTTAATTCTATGAATTTCCGAAGCACATGTTTACAACTTTTCTCATTACGCATACTAATTATATTTATTACTTTTTTTTTGTTATTATATCGTGATTATGCAATTCTTACGTTGATCAGAGATGTAGATCCTTTTTAAAAGAATATTTTTTAGGATTATAGTCCGCGTACGCTCTTCATAAGGAGTGTGAAGTGGAGAAGTGTAGAAGTGCGAGTTTTCTAATAGAGTCATACATGCACGCACGTCAGTTCGCGTATTCGTTAACAGACTGTATTTTATCTCCATCACACAGATAAATCCGCCGCAGATAAATCCAGACGACTGGTATTTTTCGATATCGAGTGGACAGTGTTTATGAGATATTAGACTGGTCCCGAGTTATGATTTAGCGAATGACTGCGGGGCATAGGGGTGTTAGGTGCTTCGTAATGGAGTCAAATGCTGGCCTTTAGAGCCTCCTTGATCAAAAAGCGGGACTGATTTAATGCAGACTTTGATACTCGGGGTCATCGACGGCTTGTTAACGAAAGGGGAGCGTAACCCGACGTGACGGAGAGAAAAAGAGGATAATTCCAAAAAGTAGTATCTTAGAATCGCCTTCGCTTTTCGATCGCTTCATTCCTGTGAACCGAATCGGCCAATTTTCGAGGTACAAGTTTCTAAATCACAGAACCATATTAACACCTTAAGACGATCTTGAATTAAGAATCACATGGAAAGAATGATTCTGCTAAAATATCAAAAATCCAATTAAATTTTTAAATAAAAACAATTCTTTCCATAAATACCAATCTATATTACAGTAAAATGTTAAGCAAACATTTACAGTACGATATTTTACTTCCCACGAATATACTTTCCACTCAAATGAAATTATCTTTGAATTGATCAGCACACGCGAAGAATAATCGTTGATAACGGAAGTGAACTTTAGCATTGCATAATAACCAAGGACGCGTTCGGAACCGTCCATTTTCCCGTAATCTCGTCAATGAACGTTTTTATCGTCCGCCCACGCCAGGTGTAATAACAGCCGCGGCGGAGAAAGAGACCGGAAACGTTCCGACGCCTGAAGATACAAAAGACGCGGTATGACCGATTATTGCGATCGTCGATTTATGCAAACGTCGTCATTAATAATGATGGCGTTCGGCTGAGCGTAATTACTTGCATTATCGCTCGGTTGTACATGGCGGTACAGTGGGAATGCACGTGGGCGACAAACGGGCGCACGAAGTGAGAAAGGAAAAGAAGAAAAGAGAGACAGGCTGAAAACGAGAGGAATGATGCAGATAGCGCGTGACGTATTTATCAATAAGTTCTTATTAACGATTCCGTGAGCACGATGTGAATTTATTGCTTATTCGGACTGTAAAGTCGAATGATTCGGAGCATCGATATTGCTCTTAAATACAAATTAGAGTTTTTATTTTGGCACTTGACAGTTTCTTTCGCTAGAAGCGAGCTGAAAGCCGCAATTTCCTGTTTATTGTCGAGCAGATACTCTTCATAGTGAGGGAAAAGAACATGGAGATCAGATTATAGTGTAGTAAGTGAATATTCTTGGTCCGTGCCATGGACGACGTAAAAATTTTAATGCGAAGATTGCGCGCGCTAAGATTTTATTACAACTCTAATAGCTTAAGCAAACAACTCAGGCAAGGAAATTCTGAAAGGGAAAAGAAAAAGATTTCTATATAATAAATCTCGATCATATTTTTATTTGATTTCTACAAATTAGAGATAAATATAAACTAAAAATAAATTTATTTATTTTTCATATACAGAGCGTTTCGAAAATTATAGTACAATCAGGAAAGAGATGATTCTACATGAAAAAATAAGTCGAATAAAATTATTTTCGAACGTAGAATAAAATTATTTTCAATGAAGTTTTGTTTTCGGAAAGTCGACCTTAAATATTCCAGTGTCATGTCTCGACAGTTCTCTACAGATTATTAACTTTGCTCATGTTTATGTTTATTGCATGTTTATGTTTATTGGGTAATCCAAAATACACGTAAAAGAGGATATTTACATAAAAGAATACACATAAAAGAGGATACATGACGAATTTTATTACTTTATAAATTGTTCTTCTTCTCAAATGAATAATCCGCAATATCCAGAGAAAAATTCGAGTCAAAAACAAAGCTATACAGAGTTAATTGCACAAAATATAAATGCACGAAATGAATTCGATCGAAAAAAATCTCCAAAAATAACAGTTTTATCGAACTACTACTCGAAAAACATTTATAAATTGTTGAAAATGTCAGAAAACAGAGCCTAATATGAAAATATTTTATTTTATGTTTTCATGTGGAATTACCTTCTTCCCGATTGTACTACGATCTATGGAACATCCTGTATTTGCAAGAATTCATTCATTGATCCTATAATATAATTTGACATGTAAATTTGTGATGTTGTTTGAAAACTCGACAAACGCGTTTAGTTGCACCTGGTGGGTGGTACACCGGAAGCGGCGTCGCGTGGATCCGGTGGAAAAAGTATGAGAAATTGTGACACCCATGGCGTGAGCACCTTGTCGCTTCGCAACGGGACACCTCGCCACCTCGCGTCCTCGGCTACCTGCACGATTAGGTCTCTCCTCCTCTCCTATCCGTCTAATCTTCACGCCGTGGTGTGCGTACTCGCGTGCATGTATATAAACGCGTATACGTATATCGTCGGATATAATATTATCGGTCTTCTCCTTATGAATGCTCTCTCAGAGCCCGAAGGACCTCCTCGGCGGTCCTAGTCGTGAATCCGGCGGATGCGAAAAGGAAAAGTGGGGAACACAATGAACAGACTCATGTATAAATCGCGACCGATTTTCTACGTTTATGACAATCTTTGCTTGTAGATATTTTTTTTAAGAGTAAAAACATAAATAAAGACAGATAAAGCGATTATTACTATTCTAGCAAGCTCTCTGTCCCTTTAAGGCATATGGAAAAGAAATTATAACAATTGATAATAGAAGCGCAAGAAAAGAAAAGAAAAAGTAATAATTAAGAATACAGAAAATTTAAAGAAATATATCTAGAAGATACATAAATAAAATAAAATAGAGAGAAATGAGGAATGTTGTAGTTTACTCGTAATTATTCGTAGGCAAGGTTTGATTGTCAAACCTCGGAAACTTGGAAAATCGTGCACTGAGAGAAAGGATTTTGTTAATTTAACAAGCCATCAGTATCTTTAACTAGTAATTGATAAATACGTGACAACAAATTTTGTTGTTGTGATTGCTGCTAGTCTGTTATACCAACCAATTATTAGTAACAGAAGCAAACTATATAGAATCTAATCTATCTTTTGGATAGACTTTAGGCTCGTTTACATAGAATTATGTAGATGATCGTAGAGTCTTAAGTCGTAGGAAACCGACTAAATACATTTAAATATAGGGAGAATACTTGACTAGAATTGGTCAAGTTCTTACGATTTGAGATCTTGCAATCATCTACGACTTTTATATATATATATATATATATATATATATATATATATATATATTGTGTGTA
>Ga0157364_1008040_pt1 | contig 10915 bp, 6 predicted proteins | sample AttsexASBM2_FD_111476 | JGI IMG/M metagenome (GOLD analysis project Ga0157364, IMG submission 111476) | Fungus gardens microbial communities from leaf cutter ant in Ribeirão Preto, State of São Paulo, Brazil - Atta sexdens ASBM2 | ecosystem: Host-associated > Fungi > Mycelium > Unclassified ... | reverse complement strand
CTCTTCTTTGTATTTCTCTTCTTTCTCTCATGTCACTTTCTTCAACAAGTCACGATAAGGAAACTCTACTGCATTGTTGATTAAATCAGGGAGATTAATTAATAACAATGATAGATCACGCAATGATCAAATTAGACAAATAGTATTTTTGAAGCAGATAGACAATTGTCAAAAATTTAAGAATACAAAAATTTCCGAAAATTAATATGGCAGATGAATTAATACACAGTTTATGAAAAAAATATAATAAATATGTATAATATAGAGTTATATTTGTATATCAATCATGCAACGTGCAGTTAAACATAAAATTTTTATGAATTGGTTTATAAAAATTTTATAACAAGAAAGGGTAAATATTTCTGTCTAGTTTCCAAGTACGAAGAGCAGTTTAACTTGCTTGATGAAATTACGTGATAAGCCATAGCATCAATTTACATGCAATGTTGAACAGTGTGCAACATACACATCAAATGGATGACATATCATGGGACGACAAGAAACATATCAGTTAGTTCATAAACAGACGAGCGGACAATATCTTGCAATGTGTCCGAGCTTTCTCTATGGGCGCATATAACCTTCCTATTTACTTGGATACATGGAAAACTGATTATTGCTCATACTCGCAATAGACAAATCGATATGCATGTCGGGATATCCATCGTACGATTCATTGTGGAACACAGAAAAATTTCTCGAAAGCAATATACAAAGCAATATACAAACTGTTTTACCGCGGAACTTTAGAAATGATACAAATTATTATTTGGTATAACAAACAAAGATTTTATAAAGATCACAATACTTATATACTATCTATTAATTTACACTATTCAAATATGATGTGAATGTTACTGAATTCTGTAAAGAAAAAAATTGTAATTTGATTAAATCATTAGGAAAACTAAACCACTAAATGTGAATCAAACACTAATTCCGGATCACTTTTTATATTTAAATAATTATAATATTTTTTATTAAATGGTACATATTACAAGATTCTTTAGCATTTGTTTTATCTCTTTTAAATTGAATTTAATTTATTAGGAATAACACTACACATTTTATTGATGTCGTTAATTAAATGGGCGAGTTTAACTAATGTATGTCTCTTTAAAAATTCAAAGTGTAACATCATAAAAATTGCCTTATAGTATAGGTAGTAAATAGAAATTAGATTTCATAGAAAAAAAACAACGTTATGCTCAGTTGAGATTAAATGTGTCCGCCGGGTGTTGTTTAATCATTAAATTATAACGATACTTTTATTGCGTAAATTTATTATAAAAATGTTTAAAAATGTTTAAACTTATCAAATCTTACAAATGATGCCACTCTGAAAAGATTTATTTGTTTAAGTATCAAAATAGAATATAAAATAGTATGCATGTCTATATGCAAAAAGTGTTATACTATTATAATTTAACTTTTTATTGCTAAACATTTAATTTTCATCAATTTTTTAAAAATTATTATTGATTTTTAACTGTTATTAATTTAAAATAAACTTGAATGCGTTAAAATTGCATCATGATAATTAGATACCAGAATTAGACGTCAAGATCAGAATGGATCATCAATTATAATTTCGTTACACTATACATTATGATATGCATACGTAAATCATGTTTGTTATCCTTATGTTATCGGATGTAGTAATAAAAAAAGCTATAGCATTTGATGAATTGATCCAAAATTAGTACATGGAGTGGATAATAATTGTGGACGATTATTACTACTTTATTTAATTCAAATTAAAATATATAAAACGGAATAAAATGGAATAAAATTTTATTATATATTTAATAGCTGACAATTAAAAAAATTATTTAAAATATTTCCTTCTAATCCTATTTCCTTCTAATTATCATTTTATTTTTATCTTACGTTTCTAATTAACTATATCAAAAAATACTATATAATAGTAAATATGTCTCGTGTACATTTCATATTCAAAAGTCATCATGCACGATGTAACATAAATTGATTGGCTCGCGCGTAAAATTGGCATCGCTTTCTCGGCATGCGTTATAGATCGGCAAATACAATTGCGTGTTACTGGCAATGTTCCGATCGTAAGTTATTGGAATTTCTACGAAGTAACCAAGTTTGGGGATCTTTGCTAACCAATCCATGCGGTTAATTTGCTCGTGCACTTTGAAACTCGATAAACTCATGGATTGCTCGTCATAATTTTACACCGATGTCGTTACTGATGATTTTAAGCTACGTTGCCTAAATACATTTAAACGTAAGATCATTTTCTACTCTCGAATGGAAAATAGTTAAGCACATCGATTTAAGTAGTATGCATCTAGATGTTTGCGATCAAGTCAATCAAATAGTTAAAATGATTCATTAATTATAAAAAATTCACGTATCAAAGTTTTTTCATAGTACGTTTGCACAGAACAAGAATAAGGCAATAATAACACCAAAGCATAACATCTTGAATTTCAATTTTCGAGAAACTTTTTTGAATGCAACGTGTTTGTAGAAGAGTATTGCACTGCGTTGCTTCGTGCAATTATATATATATATATATATGTGTGTGTGTGTGTGTGTGTGTGTACAGTGATGACTACTACTAGAGAGAAATAATTTTAATTCGATATCTTTTGTAATAACATCATTCTTTTTCAATTTGATTGATATAAATTGTTTGCGTGATGTTATATAGAAAAGTAATAATAATAAATTTTACTCCCTTTTGAGAGAAACAAGCTAACTTTTTAAAAGAAACTCTGAACAATTTAAAACGTACAAATGCCGAATGTATAAAACAAAAAAAACGATACATTTAATATATGATTTTTCAACTATTTCAAGCAGAAGAATTAAAAATGTTAAATTTTCAGATTTCAAAAATAGATTTGTACAATAATTTTATTTCTATTATTAGGATTTATGCAATCATCTGAATAATAAAAAAATTGTTTTTTAATTCCAGCTCTTAATAGTTTCTTTGTAAGCTCAGAACAGTGGTGAAAAAATGACGCCAAGATAGAATTAGAAGAGACTGCGGAAGAGACTGCAGACTAATAATCTGCAGAAGAAGTAAGCCCTGTTTAGCAGGATGATTGGCTAGCGACGAGGTCAAATAGTTGGCTAACGCCGCTCCCTCGTTTGAAATCAGACCACAATTGCTAGATATCACGCCATCTCTATTATATCGCTATCTTGGTTATATCGCTTTTTCGACGTTGAATGTCTTGTGAATTTAAGGCTTGCGCGCAACTGAATTTGCTCTTGATTGTGGCGCGTTCGTTTAAATAATATCCTGTTTAGACGGATTAACAAAGTTAGATCAAAATATATAGATCCATTCATCGTGAGAAAATCCTCGAGGAATAATTTATTCGTTAATTTCTTTCTTAGCGAAAATTCGATGGTCATGATTGTACAAAGTACAGCGTAACGGAATTATTCTAAATGCAGGCACGAGGCAACGTCGAATTGCGACAGAACGTAATTTACCGAAGAAAAAGAGAATCGATCGGTATCCATTGCCTTGAGCGAACGTGCGCTACTCGATTTGCAATTCAAGGTGCAGTAAATTGGGAAGTGATCGGAAAAGATGCGCCAGAGCAGTTCCCGTTCGAGACAGGTGAAGGTTCTACAAGATCGTATTCAAATCGGATTAATTACATTCATCGTGGTCTTTTCCGAACATGGACATATCGTGCGATGTGATTTTCCTGCTATTAGACGTGATCGTTTTAAATTTTCTAAATCTAAATATCCAAAATAGACTTCTGATGATTGTAAAGATATACTCAAGATATAACTCTACAAGATCTGTTAGGAAAAGATTCTCGAACAACATAGAATACATAACTTTTCATAACAGAAAAATCGAGAGAAATTATTTATTTAATTCAAGATTGTGAATTAAATGTTATGTGTGTGACTTGACAAGAGTAATTATCTATAATATAAAAACAATATTATTGAATAAATTTTTCATTTTGTTTTCCTCATCGTTTTAAGAAACTTTTTTGAAATCTTAAAAATCTCATCGTAAATATCATCGATCCTTTGATATCATGATTATATAGCATAAACAACAGATGGAATATCATAAAAACTGAAAGTATGAAAAAGTATTTTATATCTCGCTTCCTTTATTCTATTTCGTTGTCATATTACCGTACATCCACCATGACACGCATGCGTGTTACGTACTTCACGCTCCATACGTGGAGCAATCCGTAAATTTCTACTATTTCTTTACGTCTTTATATATATATGCTCCAAACATGGACACGTTGTAATCGAGTTATAAAGTGCGCGAAGAACCGCATTGCGGCGTTCGGCAAAGAAAGAAAGAAAGAATAAAAAAAGATACTTATACATGTATTTGTTTTATATATAAAACTGCGACTAGGGATATATATTATAAAAAAACGAAAAATATATATTTACGCTATCAGAAATAATAAACTATAAGGATAAAAGTTCACGCTTAATTATGTTCTCTGTAATGGTTTTGATGTAATTTTAAAATGTGAAAAATGTAAACGCGCGGAATTGATAATACAGAGATCTAATACAGAGTTCGATACAATGCTTGCTCGAGCTATTTATGGATTCGATATTTTTGTTGCCTTTGATCTCACTGCTGGGACAGTTTAAAGTGCTCAACTCAAAAGTTTTCTCGTTGCCGCCTACGGACCGATTCGCCGTCATGCTTGTATTTTCTTTAGGAATAGCTCAAACGATCTTTCCGGCTGACGGCTCGCCAATTTATATATACTAACTACGTTAAAAGGTATATATTTTTGATGTACATACGTCATCGTTGCACTCTTTAATAATTTTGATTTTATTCCTATCGATTTAGGAAAGTGATTTCACGAGAAATTATAAATATCAGTTTAATGTTTTTTTTCAAAATTTTTTTATAAAGACATGCTTGCAGAAACATATATAATATGTATTAAAGTTTGAGTTTACAGATATTTTTCAATTATATCTTATTTGTTTCTTATATCGAGGACATGTTGAAAAATACTGCATTTTAGAATTATGTGAAAAAGAGAGATTTAGAGTTATGTGAGAGAGAGAGAGAGAGAGAGAGAGAGAGAGAGAGAGAATTATAACTTCCCATTGGATATATCGATGTATAACCTATAAAAAGTATAAAAGTTTCCTTTATCATGATAATACAGCGCAAGTTATAGCTGTGCGGAGAAAGGATAGTGGAAATTACGGAGATTACACTATATAGAGATGCAGCATAAGGGTTCCGTGGTGTTACTTGACACTAGTTTCTCCAGAGACGACTGATGTGACGACAAGCGACGGAAATTGATGCATTTCCTCCGTCGACGTTCTCGCGATTATGCAACGCGATTATGTAACGTGTGAAATCCCTTGATTTCGCGTGGCTGGTGATGCACATCTGAATTGCGCGATGTGCTATTCAATTTGTAGCTTTTCTGGAACGTATACGTGAGAATTTAAAATAATAGCGAAATTTCATGTCGTTAATACCAGATAATCCAGCAAATATAGTGTATACAACAAAAATCTCAATTTAGAACAATATGTCTAAAGTCGTATACGCGATGAGCAAATTATATAAAAGCATTAGAGAATTTGATTGAACGATGTGTTTATCATATACGCGCGTGCGACTGCATATTCCATTATCAAGTATCGACACTTGGCGCAACATGCTATTACCAGGAAACAACATTAATTTCTAACGACTAGTCCAGCGTGTTTGTGAACAAGCGAGTGGACAATAAATTGTCCCCGCAGTCACGTTTAAAATTTGTGGTCGACCGCGTCTGTACAATACATAAATCCCTTCTATATTCATTCGATACGGAGGCCATATACATTTGTCGATGTAAATGTTGACGGAAATGTAACTTAAAAATGATTCGAAATTAGAGTATTGCCGTGAAATCGACAGTGTCCAATAATGCCTACAACAACGGAAATCCTGTTATTCGCGAGGAAGCTCGTATTTAACGTATTTCGCGCGATAAGCTCCAGCTCGAGTACGCGTGTGTTTAACGCGAACCACGCATTGCAAAACGTGGCTCTTTATTGCTCGTCAGCAGATGGGACTCAATTAGGGATGGCCGCGAATTTGCATAAATAGTGCGAAACGAGCGTCGCGCACACGCGTCGCATCGGTCGTTGCGCAATGGCCGTTCGAATGATCATAATAGCTCGCTGACATCGACGTAATAGCTCGATATACGACGAGTATTCAATCTTTTAATGCCTAATGCTTAATGATAGATTTTTTTCTTTTTTTTACGAGTTTGTAACTAATTTTCGAGCAAATCGAGCAAAAATTGTAAAAATATAAGCTATTATTTATTACAACTTAAAACGTTTAGTATTAAACATTAATTACACATATATCTTAAATGAAAATTTTGAAAGCCTAAATGCTATTTAAATTCAAAATCTGTTCTCATTAAAATTAGAAGATTAGTTAAGATTCTAGAACATCCTATATATATATATATATATATATTCCGTTCTCGTAATCGGGCTTCGCGCTATCTCAATTAATTGCCGTCACATTATTTGCGGTCGGCAGAGCTCGCCTAACCCGCTGCCTCGTTTTCGGCCGCGCTCATTCATCGGTATGCTCTATCATCGAGTCGGGCGCGCTCAACGAAATCGGTTAATTCCGGATTACCCGAATCGCAAAATGGCCCTTGCTTTGGTCCTTTCGTACCACGGTCCAATTTGCACGCGATTAGATAACGAGAGCTGACGCTGACGGTGATATAACCGCGATTGTTATAATCACTCGCAGGAAAATGTGAGGAAAGATTAATTCGAGCAATAGAATTTATATTTCTCGATGGAGAATTAGTGAGGGTAGTTTTTCTTCTTATTGTTAGTGGAAATTTAAAAACGGCAGAATAATTATATAGTTAAAGACTTTTGGTAAATCGAACTACAAGAGTAACGAAACTTTATTTCCAGTTAATTTCAAAGGGAATTTACTTTGATAGGGACCTAGTTTGAGAGTTACTTATCGAGATATTTAATGTTGGAAAGTTGAATGTTGGAAGAATTAATCTTGAAAGTTCACGCTGGGGGGGTCAAACAAATCGCTAGAAATTATTTTCTTATTTTACTGAAACTATTGCGTAATGCGATTTAGAGTCATTACATTCTTCGATGTGAAAGTTTTTTAAACGTCTAATTATCTGTTTTAAATTACAAAACTTTCTGGTAGATGTGTGGAAATTTCTTGAAACTTGTTACAAAATGCACATCAATTGATTTTTATATCGATTTTTTAAAATACAATAATTTCTCACTAAACCTGCATTTAATGATAATAAGTTAGAAATGATGAAACATGAATTTTCGAAATCGTTGCTAGGATATTATTACAACTATAAATGTATAATACGTGAAAGTATTGCCAGCATGTGACCTCGAATTTATGCAGTGACATTTCGTTCTACCGTCATCAAATATTATAACATGTTATTCTGCGGTGAACCGTATTCGCCCACCCGTCTGTTTCGTCAGTCATTAAAGTATAATCGAGTCCTGTCGCGGCTTGATGTGCGCACAGGTATGTGCCCACGCATACAATCTATTTAAATCGGTTAAATTGAATACCGCTGTGCAACGAATTTATTCGTTGATTTTTGCCAAGTGTCGATCTGCCGAACTTTCAATGCACTCTCTGTTTTGTTAGCTATTACACAGAAAGCGTATAGCAACAATCAGTCGTATTAATCATCATATTGAGGCGTTACAATGATATCGAATCGATTGCCTTGGTTGACTCTATAAAATTGCGTTCGCTATAACTGTGACGAGTGATAAATTATCGAGTGCGAATCCATTTCGCGCAAAGTGCATGTCGATTAATTGCAGCCACTTTATTTACCAGGAGATTACCTGTATATTACATTCCGGACATATCCTCTTCCATATATTCGATGTGTTAATATCGATTAATATTATATACAGATAATATTTGTTTCTGTCGCGTTATTATATTCTGTTAATTTTCTATACGTATCTTTTCATTTTTATCATATATATAATTTATTTATCTACTGTATGTTTTCCGTGCAAATATTTGCTTTTATATTGTTAAATTTTATTCCTATTGTGTTTAATGCCTTTGATTATTTAAAAAAAGGATAGCGTAAAAAATTAATTTAAGTTCGATTCTATATCTAGGGATTGAAGTGAAATTTCTATTTCTCTTCTATTTTTTGTAATACAATATATGCAATAAATTATGATATTATATACCACTCCTTGCTGCTCTTGTTTAAATAGCGACATTTACATTCGTTTTGTGTAACATTAATTTTTCGATCGTTTTATTTTCATTTTTTAATTAATGAACTCTTTTTCAAATAAATAAAGAAAAAGGGAAGTTTATTGATGTAATGTATTTTACGCCATAGCAAATTTCGATATATTTTATTATATCACCCAAAAATGATCCAACCCAAAAAATCTAAAAATATTAATTTTAAAATAAATTTAAAATAAATTTAAATGTTGAATCCAAAAATTATTTTACCATAAATAACATATTAATTTTTGTTTCAGCATCAAAGCAGTCATGTTACAATACAAAAATGCATTTGATAGAAATAAGCATTTTAACAGTAAATTTATATTTCTGTCAAATTTATTATACTCAATAAGATTTTTTTTACTTTGTTAACAGAATATATTTTGTGTAATATCTAATTTGTGAGTAACTGTAATTTGTAATAACATTTATTTGAACGTTTTCAAATCGAATATGCAATATATCGAATAGCAGTAGCGATAGTTTTACTGACAGCAAAATTTTTCCTGAATATTTTAGAGATTTCTGACAATATATTTATATCGTGATCGATGCATGATAAATCTCGCAAAAATATCTATACATCTCGTACCAATACGAATAATCCTATGAAGGCAAATACTTCATTTAGGTTATAAATAATTCGAGGATATTATCGCCGTCATAGTCTCTAAATGCGTTTGCGGGTCGATGTACGGTATTTTAGCCCGCATCATTTTAACGGATTACCACGGACTGATTTCCAATAGAGAAACAAGCGATAACTCGTGCGCTCGTCTCTCGCTTGTATTTATCCGCTCGTTCGCGCATTCAACCTAGTTTTACACCGATCGATATTATCGTTCGCTCTTGATAAAAATCGACACACGACAGTTCTTTGATATCGCAAGATAATGCGTCGCATTATTTTCGCTTCGCGCAACATAAGAGAGGAGTGAAAGAAGATGATGCGAAAACCGAGACGAGTTTTTAGAAGGGAGATTTTTCTTCTAACGCACATAAATAGCGTATACTCCGCGAGGATTTACGTTTTTTGCCTCTCTTCTCCCGGTTGCGCGCATCCTCTCAAAAAATTAGAGACTACATTGAGAATGCCAAACATAGAATGAGATAGAGGGCGAGACTTGATAACTAGATACATCACCTCTGGCAGAAGCGCGGAAAAGGATGCGCGGCAGCCGGAGATCGCTGGGATTGCATTTCCATTAGTTAATTTACTTTCCTGGGGGAGATCCCGCTCTTAAAACTGCCTGCAGCAGTACCCGGAGACGTCCGAGCGCAAAGTATTTGCATTAAGCCAGCGACTCGCGATTAAAATTTCCTTCCTTTTCCGGCCAAGTTGTCGTGGGTAAGGGGTATTAACTTTACTTCAAAAAATAAGTAATTAGATAATTCGTTCAGTAAACACGTATTTTTCGCAGAACTAACTCTGGATTAGTCTATATTCAGTGTAAGATATCTCAAAGAGATATCTTATTCAATAAATCCAATCGATATTCTTATTTTTCAACGTGTTTTATTATGTGATTCCAAATAACTGGTATGGTATATTTCCCATTTTGTCTAAATAAAGTTCGGTTGCACATTTATGAATTTATTATAGATATTCTAATTTTCATATGACTAGATTGTTTCTATTCTCGGCACGCTGCGCGGAAACGGTGGTCTCGTGCATAGCCTGAGAGCACTATTTTATGAAGACATATTGGCTGCATCACACCGAATGTTTACGATCATCACGCGGATGGCTGGGAAAATGTTTCGGATACCCGGCGGATACGCTCATGCACTACACGCTCTCTCTCTCTCTTTCTCTCAAAGAACTGTATCTGGCCGGAGGGTAAGTCTGAGGGCGCACCTCGTGGAAAGTCGTTCGATACGGGAAGAAAGAAAAATAGGAGCCCCTTTGCCGAGAGATAAAAGGAATCTATGGCCGTGTTTACACGGCGCCCCGAGATTGAAGCTCATTCGGCCATCCTCGCTCACTTTTAAATAAAACTCCGGGTTTAGCGCCGCCCATGCTGCTGCATCACGCCCGTTCCGTGACCATGCGCGCCACTCACCCGTTTTCCCGTTCCCATATTTGTTGATCTTGCGTGACGTGAGATAATACTATAACTGTCGTCTATATATGTATACGTCAGGATTTCTCAAACCCAGATATCATAGATTAATCATATTTTAGTTGAAGGATTCAAAAATGCGTTTTCTTTTTAATTAAATGTAAAAATGACTATTAAATTTAAGAGAACCTTTAATTTTACCCATCCGAAAGTGACGTCCGTCGAATCTGGAAAAGGTAGGTAAAAACTCGAATGAAACTTTATCTTTGCATAACGGATGTTATAGCATAGCCCATCGAGCGCAGCGAGAAGGCGAAGCGCACGATGTAATATCCACGACAGGAACAGCAGAATAATGGAAAAAGAGATGAATGGTTTTTGAGCGCATGTCGCAGTGGTAAAATAGCACAACGTCCTTCGTGTGTGTGTGTGTATGTGTGTGTGTGTGTGTGTGTGTGTGTGTGTGTGTGTGTGTGTGTGTGTGTGTGTGTGTGTGTGTGTGTGTGTGTGTGTGTGTGTGTGTGTGTGTGTGCGTGAG
>Ga0157364_1008039_pt1 | contig 10915 bp, 7 predicted proteins | sample AttsexASBM2_FD_111476 | JGI IMG/M metagenome (GOLD analysis project Ga0157364, IMG submission 111476) | Fungus gardens microbial communities from leaf cutter ant in Ribeirão Preto, State of São Paulo, Brazil - Atta sexdens ASBM2 | ecosystem: Host-associated > Fungi > Mycelium > Unclassified ... | reverse complement strand
TCAATATGTAACTTGTATCTGGTAAAAGTTTTTTACAATTAATACTTTTCATATTTTATGTATTTTATGGTTGTTTTTGTGTTTTAATAGCAAATTTGATCCTTCAATAAGGAGATCGCTTTCTCGCAAAATCGCAAATGTATTTCTCTGTTAGAAAATATTTTTCGTTGCATAGATTAATTGTAACTATAGAGCTAATAATATTTTTTTGAATCATCAAACAATATCGGCTTATGGATTAAGCCGTTAACCATTACGCTACATGAAATCTTGCGATTCTTGGCTTTTTTTTCATCTGCACACAATTGTGCAGATATATTCTGATTTCATAACAACTCATACTGTTCCAATTTATCGAGATATACGGAAGCTTGCAATTTTATTCATTGGTAACTGTCACGTAACATTCAAATATCAATAGAGTTCGACATTTGCAATTTTTCGCAAACTGCATAACAGTTCAACAATATTCCTAACATTTTTTTCGTTTAGAAATGTGATAAAATATTTTTTCACAAAAAACAATTAAATCAGTACATATAACAAATGGAATTAAAAAATGGAATTAAAAAATTTTTCTGTTGCATGATTTTTTTATTTTAATGCAATTCAGAAATTAATTAAGAAACTAATTACTTAATTTCTAAATTAGGGATGCACCGAATCATAAATTATCGGATCAAAATATATATAATATCGAATATCAGATATTCGGCCGGATATCCGAGAAGACAATTTCTTCGAGCTCGACATTTTCTGGATATCCGACGGAATTCCGGGAAAATGTCTTCTTAAAAAAAAAAACTAGTGAACAAAATTGTAATTTTGCAATAATATATAAGATAATGGTCTCGTTCAATCATTCACAAAACTCGCAGGAGCATACTAATACATCGAGATAGAGAAAATATACCATATCTATCAATACATGTTTCTTTAGAATATTGAATACTGTCGTTCCATTTCCCTTTTCTTTCATTCTTAATCCTCTAACGATAAGATTCTTTTTCAGAACCTTACGGATCCGTGAGCACTTGCTGCTATTGGATGATCTAGAAGAATATATCAATAGCAGCGAACGCTCACGGATCCGCAACAGTTGAGTTTGCTTACCATGATAGCATTATGAATACGCATACTTATTTCTAGAACATTTGTATAAAAAATTAACAATTTAATAATATAAAATTTCAATCGGATATATTCCCAGATACTAATGATATCCGATTATCTGATTGGATAATGAAAAAGTGCCGGATAATACTGAATACCGGATACTTTTCGGATATCCGATGCATCTCTACTTTAAATGGTAAGATCAGTCAAAATGCTAGCTTCGTCAGATAACACATTTTTTGTTTTACTGCAATTATTTAAAGCTAGTAAACTTTAATGTATTTTTTTTGCTTAAACTGAAAATTGTGTAATTCACGCAAAAATATTTTTAGGCACCATATCCGTTTGACTAAGTAACCTTCTTATATGTGTATGTTTTTATCTATAAATAAATAGAAGAATATTATTATATTTTTTTTTTTAATTTTTACATTGATTAGATGAAAAATGAACAAAACAAAGCATTGGATCAGATCCATCCCTTATCAAATACTTTCTGAAAAAAAAAATGTATCGTTAGAGGATTAAGAATGAAAGAAAGGGGAAACGGAATGACAATATTCAATATGCTAAAGAAATGTGATAGATATATTTTCTCTATCTCGATGTGCTCCTGCGAATTTTGTGAATGATTGCGATTTTACTTTTCGTAAGTGACAAGAACAGGGGGATGCCTATGATCATGGGTTCGTATCTAATATTCCGGCCCATAAAGTTTTTATAAAACAAAAAAAATGAGAGTTACGATCTCAGAGAGGGTTTGCACGGCAGTGAGAATGATATATGATCACTGCGAGTTAAGCTTTCGGCGGGTCGGTCTCTACCATGACGTGAACGAACCCCACTTTCGGAGTCCGCTGGTTCGTGAAGTAAATTGTCTAAAGTGGCCGGTACACTCGAGCTTCCTAAAGTTTCGCATGCTCCTCTATTTTCTAGAAGAGATATATCGCTCATCAAATCCTGAAAATATCAATAGAAGTGAAAATTTCATCAGCTGTAAATTGGACATGAAAATGCAATTTCTCTACGTGAGGTCGGATTTATATTTAATCTTCTAAATCGCAATATGCTTTCAAAAGAGAATGCACTTCAAAAAATCATATTTTGAGTTTTCGCATAACTGGCTTTATTGGCTTACGTGTTGATGCGTGCGCATCTTTTAAAATATTCTGTATTTCCCTGCTTGATTGTGTGCAAGTGCGACACTTCAATACACGTACATATCAATACATATACAATATAGAATTTTTCCAAGCGTAAAAGAATTTTAAGAATAAGATGAAAATCGATTGTTGCGTTGTAACATTAATTGTCTAGAACTATATAGGAGTGCAATGCAGCGATGACTGGTGAACTTCTCGCCCTGCTACACGGCGTTTCTCAAACGTGTAAACTTCTTCGGTAAACACACGACAGGAACCTACGTAACGGGCCATTGTTCGTGGAGGCGATGTTGAAATTCCCGGAGCGAGCAACCACGGCACTGGAACGTACGAAATTTGGGGGTTGCCAGATGTCTCATCGGGCAGGCAGGTCGCGTTAATCACGAAAGCGCGAGTTCAGATATTTGAATAGATGCAGTTGCTTTGTCCCACAGAACTGACCTCAGGAACAGACGGATCCCGCAAAATTATCGCCGATGCCATGCCATTATCGCGTCTGCGAATATTATTTATGACGATGATTCGCATTATAGCTAATACTAATCGATCAATAAGCATCGCTAAATTTTTCAAAATAAATTCTATATATATATATTTCAATTTTGCTTATCCCTCGAATATTATCGTAAATTTTACGTAAATTTTAAGTGAACATGATTATTGAGCCTATGCCTTTAAAGATCTTAAAAATTCTGAAAATTAAAAAAATCCTATAATATACGTTCCATGTATTAGATTTTTATATGTGATAAAGATTAAAGAATAGGCTCTCAAGAAGTCTTCAATCCAATCTGTCATGCTAAAAACAAGCAAAGACAATTTTTTAATAATTCAGTCCGTTATATCATATATCTGTTTGGGCATCCTGGTAATACGGTTAATATTATAACAGAAAGCGTAATAAGTAATTTCAATTTTTAAGTAGTATTATCATATGTATATATATATATATATAATATATATATATATATATATATATATATATATATATATTTTATTGTAAATATTATTAGAACTTCGATTACATATTTCATATAATTTCAAGATTAAATTTGACAAAATAATCTCACTAATAAAAATAGTTTATTTATAGTATAAGAAGATCTAAAGATTAATAAAGTCTCTCAAAAATGTCAATTTCCAAAACATTTTATTTACGTTTCATTCTGATTTTCAGTATTTTCTGAGATCCAGTATTTATTGCATATTACAAAATGTATTCATTCAATGTATTCATATTCAAAAATAGACAAAAGGAAATTGTATTTTCACCGCATTTTTCAACAAGTCATAACTGCGACAGAGAATCGGGTGGAAACTTGTTCTTCGGATGTTAAGTTTTTCTACGGTTTTCACATTCGGTACTGCATATATCTTCAAATACCTGACTTGGCCGAGCTGGTTGTAAATAACAGACGTTGTCGCGTGACTTGTCGTTATTCATGTTTTTTGACCGCATTTTCCGTGGTCGCCATTTTCGCGGAGTGAGACGGTCACGATGTGTCGTCGGCCACACACCAGCGCGTAACATTTTATACCCGTTAGCCATACGAATAAAAAGTCTCGTGAGAATTATTCTGGCCAATCAAGCAATCTGGGAATGGGCGGAGACTCGAGTGCGAATGTCAGCAACGAACGAGCGCCGATATTTCGGTGAACAAATGAAATCGTGTACAGGTTTAAAAGATATACGTACATCGGGGACACTGAACTCCCACCGAAATGATGATGTACCTCACAAAAAACTCCTGACATATTTGTCGTCCTTGTCGTCGAGGTCGATGTTGGAAGATACAGCACGTCACAGCAACGCGAAGGAAACGAGAAAATACAGCTGGTGCTACGAGGAATTCATATCGTACGTACCAAATTTTCGAGCGCTCTTGTTTTCTCGCGTGACATTTGAAGAAAATACGTCCTGTCGTCGGGAAAGCTTTCAGTTTTCTGAGAAAAAACCCTCGAAACATCAAATGTGTTTAATCTTTCATATATTTATATCAAGTAATATATTAGTTAACTATTAATAGATTTGTATCGTTTATATATTTTGTAAAATGTTACGATATTGATGTTTAAAAAAAACGATATTATCTCTAAAAAAAAATAGATTTTATATTCAACTGACTTTAACACTAATTAGCGAATGTTAAATTATGCATTACAAATCACAATATATGATTCTCGTAATACATAACTTTATACATTTTATATATATGGAGTCATTCACAAAAGATGTAACATCAAAATTACAAAAGAGAAAAGAGAAGATTGGTAAAAATAAAAAAATTTATCGTGTAAAACAAACTCTAACAAAAATTGTTATCGAATATAATAAGAATCGATGAAAACAAATTTAATCATTCTTTCGTTCAATCGTTCAAAATTTATTTAGCGAACGTTTATTTTTACAATTCGATCAATGTAAATTTTTGCAAAATTCGATCGTGATTTTTTAAATCGCAATGCATATTTTGGAACATCCTCTATAAACTCAATCCGCTTCTATTTACATGTAACATATGGATGCATGTATGTATATACTATATAGTAAAGGGCTACGGTACATAGCAATGGTGTTTCAAGTGTATCTTTGAAAGTATGGGTATCGCGAATCGAAGAAAGCTTGTAATGATGCGAGGAACAGGTAAAAGAACAGGAAGCCTTACTATTGTTATATAACATAGGAAGAGATGACTCGAGTCGGATCCAGAAAGCACTTAATTTCATCATACTTCAGCAGACTAGCGTGCGTAGCACGCTAATTGTGTCACGCAAAACTTTCACTTTGAATTTCACTTACGAAATTCAAAGGAAAAAAATCATTGGACGATATTCTTTTTCTTCATTGCACTTGTCAGATAATTAAGCGTCAGATAATCTAAATTCGATTTTTTTCAGAGATTCTCTATAATCTTATTATATTTTAAGATTTTAAGATTTTATTATATTTTATTATAATTACATATTTATATTTTGTTACATAAATTTACATTTTATAATTATTTTTATGATATTAATTTACGTTTCATGATCAACTAATACATTATAGTGAGAAAATTTGTGTTTAATACATTTCACATAGCAGTTAATCCAATGTTAATTTAAGATGAATATTAGAAAATAACATAGATAAAGCAAAAAAATTAATAAAAAATATAACACTGACACGATTTATAGACAAATTATTAAAATATATGTTTCCAGTAAAGTTAACATTTACAATATGTTAAAAAAACTCTGAATTTATTTTATTCATTTTTACCTTAAAATTTATATTTTAAAATAAATTATTTTTATATTAATTATACTCATAAAACGTTATTTAAACTAAAAAATGTCTATTTAACACAAAAAGTTTAAATAATACAATTACAATATATTAAATTAACAGTCAGAAAATGTATATGTTAAAAACTAAACACGAAAATGTTATCAAGGACTGATTTTAGCACAAACACGAAATATTTTTTATTGTAGAATTATGATTTTTCTATTCATATTTATGATAAAGCACGTTATAAAAGAATGGTTATTAGTTTCTTACTAAACTAGACTTTATGTGTAATACTTAAATATTTTTCCTATCAATTCGTTAATATCGATCGCTCAGACATAGAAAACACTTCAGCTTCTTTTAAATTTATTGCCGTGATATAAGTATTTAATAATGCTTTCAAACTCTTGAAATGCAAAATAATATCGAAGCATAGTGCGAACGAACAAAACACTATTGTACATTTATTCTTCATATCGCAATTAGAACTTGGGACGTAAGATTAAAGTAATGGTTAAATCATCGATCAAATTCCTATCGACAAAACTACGAATTTCGAATATATTTTATCGAATGATCATATAAAAATTGAATTATTATGAAAAAGCAATTGTATTATTTCTTTATATATTTTAGGATATTGTATTGTCTTTATTTCATAGAACGTTGACAGTCTCTCTAAATTTTTTTGTGGAGTAAAATCTTACTCCAAAAGAAATAAAATACTGCCACTATTGAAAAAAAATGAAAATTTACATTCTTGAATAAGAATCCAAAAAAAAAGAAATCTTACTTCTTGTTTAGAGTAAATCTCATTTCAAAAGGTTGAAAATTTGCATTCTTATTTAAGAGTGCAAATTTTTCATATTTTTCCAATAGTGGCAGTATTTTAACTTATTTAGCTAGTAAGATTTTACTTCAAGAAATTTAGAGTCTAATCGATAAATTTCAAACATTTATTTATGAAATTAAAAATAATTTATAAATTTTTGAAATTGATGTTTGTACAATCAAAAGTATAAAAAAATAACACAATTGCTATTTTATAATGTCTTAATTTTTATATTATCATTTGATATTTATGTGGGTATCCGAACTTTCATGAACATTAATTAGTGTATATAGATAGTGTCGGAATTCAATACCGTCATCAAATATCGTCGTCAAACAACGGGTCACAATGCACTATTAGATATTCTCCATTCATTATAGCGGATTATTAATGAAGACAATAACGGATCGCACATAGTCGCAGATTACTGATATATAATCATATAACCAAGAAATTTTGTAGACTTTAGCAATTTTGTCAACTATTACATAAAGATTTACGATCGACAATAAGAGAAGAATAAGAAGATAAAGAATGGAACCTAACACAAATGTGAGATTCGAGATTCAGACGTTACAATTAAATCGAACTAACGTATATAAAAAACTGCAATTTCTACATTTTGTTTCGAAAATCAAATGGATGTTTGAAAATATATAAAATACAATTAAATTTATATTGTTTTATTATGGATATCTTTTACGTTTAATTTCAAAAATAACAATGAGTTTTTGCAAGAGACATATTATTCGTGCAGAAAATGGATTGCTTCTCTCACAATCACTCGCGATAGGTATAGTGATGATCCATTAATTGAAAGTTCCGCGATATTCCCTGGTTATCCGTTCTGATTTGATCAACTTGCATTCTACCGAGTAATGGTGATGCTTTCGGTCTATGCAATTCTGTAACGAAACCGTCATCCCATGTAATTTAATGACAATGATGCACAGTGAGGCGGCCACGTGTAATTTCATCTACTTCCGTCCTGAGTAATTCGTATATACCATATAGAGTGTTTCAAAATCAATGATACAACATTAATTTAAAAAGTGTAGGAAAAAAACGCTTTTTTTAGCATTATACAAACAATAAAAAATTAAAATTACACTATAATAAATTTTATTTCTGTCTAGAAATTTCTGACAATGTAACTTTTTAATTCTTTAACCGTTTATATACTAAAAATAATTATCGTCTCGCTATTAAAAAACATCCATTTTATTCATTTTGGTTTTGTCTCTAGTATCCGTTGTGGCAATAGACTTTTTAGAATTAAATTTATGAATATTTTTTAGCTATTTAATGATTTCGAGACAGCCTATGTACATCAAATATGAAATATGACCCATATCGATGTTTCGAGCCTACTGGACGTAAACAATTCCAGGGATGGTGTAATTCAATGTACGTAGACTTCTCTCTGTTTCATTCGTACGCGTGTGCATGTACGCATGTGTGCGCACGCAATGCATGTGCCCATGTGATGCATGTACGCATCCAAAAGCGCATCTCGCAATCCGGTTACTATTCGTTGTTCATCCCCTGCTCTTCCATATTCTCTCTCTCTCTCTCTCTCTCTCTCCCCCCCCCCCTCTGCTTTTCTCAGTCATGTTGCAATCAAATTATATACAATCCCATCAGAGAGGACTGAATACATAAAATACTATCAACGATTCGCTCCGACCCAATTCAATTTGCCGCCGTTCTGTCAACGTTATTGCACAGCCGTTATCAGTAGACAAGCTAACTATTTCCGATAAATATTTCGAACTTTACATACACGGTTACATACGTTCTACTATTTATAGTATATCTGATTTTATCAATGTGCCAGCATTGTACAGTAGTTAAGCGAAGAGACCTTAACACTCGAGAGAATCGAGGTATATTGCAGTACCCAAATCGCAATATATTTTTTTTGGATATCATTGAAATACAATATATTACGAAAAATAATATATATTCGCATTCTGTCGCTTTTATTGAAGAATCTGGTTAATCCGATTGCTCCAACAAAAAACAGATTGCTACAGAAATGTTTTAATCCGTTTGTTTCAACTTTTCAGGAGAACACGACACATCCATTAGCCGTCCGATCGCGATCTTGGAAGTGAAATTAATCTTCAAAGGCATGAGTTCAATTCTCTCAAACTTCTCACAAACCTGGAGACAATCTGTTCCTAGGAAAATATCTTTCGAGGTTTCCAAATGCACGCAATCCCTCTCAACTTTGGCACGTACAACTACCAACCAGAAGTTCGATTTCGAAACTTCTGACGAACTCTATTTCAAGAATCAATGACAACAAACAGAAGATTCTCTATTTTCTTAATGAACTATCAAAATTGAAATGTGATCTATCCTGAATCATGCACGCTCATGCAAAGTCGCATCTCAATATGAAATCTATTACATAAAAGCAATCTGACGAGATGAAAACAATTATACAGTAATTAAATTATTATAGTCTCATTATTATATTTTACAAGCAAAAAAACATGAATTAATATGTTTATTATTGTTGGAGTTCGATAATATTTACTAGATGTTTAATAGTTTTTATACATTAATTTTAATACTTTTCCAATAAAGTAAAATTTCCAATAAAGTAAAATTTTTAAAGGTCAGAACAATATACCAACTCCAAAACTACAAGAAAAAATCGCTTTTACTTATCACTCCGGAGGCAAAAATCAACTCATTTTATATCTATCGTTCTTTAACAAAAGTTTTAGATATACATAAATGATTTTATTAAAAAATCATCATATTATTTCAACAAGCGCATTGTTCATTACAGCAAAATTTTCACGTAAAAATACGTGATTTTATATGAATTATACATCCTCTAAATTTCAGTTTATTAACTAAAACGTTTCCGTTCAACGGAAGCCGGATACCCAGATTTAGCTAAATGCGCATTGTAGATGTAGACTACTGTGAAGCCGAAACGTTTAGTCAGAGTCAGACAATGGTACTTATCATCCGCGTACATGCGACGATGCGACTTCGCATTATGAACTCGCAGATTACCGTAACTTGGATAAAATCCTACAAAGCGGAAGTGAAGTCGTGAGCGGACTCTTTGCGCAATGTGTGCCCTTCACATCGTATGATCTTATTAACGATAAATTAATACATGTGAAGCCTTGACAGTGGTGTTTTTCAACGCGCACAACATAGCCTGAAGTTATTCCGGTAAATTCCTGAGCGCATTATACATAAATCCTTTACCTTCGTAAAGATGGCGTCGGAATTTCTCTCGCTAAGAGTCTACTAAGAGGTTGGATACATGTACTATATCAAAGAAAGATAAGCAGCTTAATTTCGAACGAGATTAGTCCGGACGTTCAATCCCTTATATAGTCTTCTCTTTGGCACATAACGACGCCCGGTACTCCCAGCTGAGGTTAATCTCGGGATTAATCCGGAAATGAACTATCTCGCCACCATTTTTCTATGATTCATTATATTTCCAATTTATATCGATGAGCAAATTATCGTTTTTCTGATTGCCGTTATCAATGCAAAGAAATGTTGGTGTGGGGAAGAAGAATATTCTAATATATCACGCACGATTAATTCCTTGAATATACATGGTTAATTACACAAACGATCATATTTTTTACGTTTTTTAGATCTCATAGTTATCGTTTTAGGATTTCTATAATTTGGATTTTTACGTTTTGAATTGAACATTTAATATATTAAAATATTATATGGAAAATCCGATCTTCTCTATGCTTAATTGTAAGTTGTAACATCCAAACTATGTGCTACAGTCTTGATCATAAAAACATAAAACACTTTTAATTTATTGCATTTTCTTGGAGAAAGTGTAATAAAAGCAAAAGAAAGATTAACAAAATATTAAAATTATTATAAAAATAAATATTAATTTTCATAATTTCAATAAAACTGTTTTTATCATTAGGAGATGTAGACGTTTTACATTAATTTGTTGGGATGTTTTATAATTATAATCAAAGCTGCCTTATGATACAAAGGGCCATTCAGTAAAACAATAGGATAATCTATAGTAATCTGAAATATTTTGTTTTGACAAAATAATATCAAAACAATTAGAGAAAACTTTCACGCGTTTCCTGAACTGCTTTGTTGAAATTATAATTGCAATGGATGAAATCTTCAAATTCAATCTGCTGCTTAGGTATGCACGACGAAATTCGATCTATCGTTCTTGAATAATTTCGCACTTATAGTTCTTCTCCTCGTTTTGCTTCATCTCCTCGATAAGCCGATAACTGTGCACGGTTTGCAGAATCCATAAATTAGGCGCGAAGTTCGATTTGCGCTCTTTGATAATCCTCTCATTCGCATACGAGAGGCTCGTGCATTATAACTTGGCGATGCATTTGCATGTCGCATCGACAAGTTCCAATCTTCAGCTGAGTTATACAAGCAGTATCAATATATAAATATAAATAAGATTTTCTGTATATCTCCAATGTGTGTGTGTGTGTGTGTGTGTGTGTGTGTGTGTGTGTGTGTGTGTGTGTGTGTGTG
>Ga0157364_1008038_pt1 | contig 10917 bp, 2 predicted proteins | sample AttsexASBM2_FD_111476 | JGI IMG/M metagenome (GOLD analysis project Ga0157364, IMG submission 111476) | Fungus gardens microbial communities from leaf cutter ant in Ribeirão Preto, State of São Paulo, Brazil - Atta sexdens ASBM2 | ecosystem: Host-associated > Fungi > Mycelium > Unclassified ... | reverse complement strand
AGTCACGGAAGGGAAAGGATCGCGAGGATGGAAAGGAGGTCTCGTAATGATTCGCAATCTCTTTGTCGCTCTCTCTCTCTCTCTCTCTTTCTCTCTCTCTCTCTCTCTCTCTCTCTCTCTATTTCTTTCTCTCTCTCTCTTTCTCTTTGTAGAAGTGGAAAACGAGTCCACTATCGAGTCGCACAAAGACAGACCCTTTCATCAGACATTCCCAGGTGTATTCCACCTGTCAAAGCAGAAGAGAAGGATGAGGAAAAGAAAGAGGAAGGACTTTCTACGATGGTCATGGGTGTGGATTACAACCTTATACATATACCAATTGCCCGCTGTTGCGTCAAACGATCGTCGACACGACTGCACTTGAAACGAATTATCCGCAACCTCGAGTAAGAAAACTTTCTCGGCCGTGAAGCTGGGCGCCTCCGACAAAATGCGTGCAAAAGAGAGGAGAAAAACGAGGAAGTCAATTAGATTCGTTATACTGGCGCGTCGTCGATCGGAATGCAGTTTCTCACATTACCAAGAAGCGACAATAAAAAATGCAAATATTCGACCTTTTTAGCCGATCGCTTTCTCGAGTTCGATCTCCGCCTAAATAGTTTACGATTATCCTATCCGTTTTGCGCGATTCGTTAAATTTTTGATGTTCACTCGGGTTAATTGCTCATCCGCTTTCGAAATTGACTCAATCAATTATATGATAATCATTTTCAAATAATCGATCATCTTTTATACGCATATTTCTCTCATAAAGCAGCTGGGAAATCGATAGAAAATATACTAGATACTAAAAAATCTTTAATTAATGATTTTTCTATATTATTTTTCTTTGATAAATACTTTTCTTTTTGGGGATGCTGCAATTAACTGATTAAAATTATTTTTACAATTACTTGAAATTTTCTCAGAAACTAAAATAAAAGATAAAACTTCTGTCGCCAATATCCAAAATAAATTAAGAATAATTTTATTTATTAAACAATTAATTTATTTTAAACATTCATGTATTCTATGCATTTCTTTGGAATGTTAGGAGCATTAGGAGCATTAAGTAATTAGTTGTAACATTTATATATACAATTCATTTTAATATACAATCTTACATATACTTTCTAAAGATACTTATATGTAAGATTTTTGTATATATATTTGTAAAAGTGATGAAAATTAACCCGGAACGAACGATCCAACATGTGCAATAAAGCATTAGTAAATCACGTGTAAAAGTATTATTATAATGTATATAATTCTCTGAGGTATCTGTAATTCTACAATTATTTTATATAGTCAGAATTTTAATAGGGTAATAATTTTTATCTTATTAAATGATGATGCGATGTAATGGTAATTTATGAATTTATCAAAGAGAAAACTGATACATTTAAAAATATGGCAAAAATAAACATCGCACCGCGTGAGAAACATCTATTCGCTGGGGCCAAGGAAACAGAGCAAGTAATATATAATTGGAAAAGAGTGTCAAATAAAGAATAACACATTTTCTACATAAATTAATTGGAATGTTATAACATTTTTTAGATGTAACATTCCCTGCCGTCAGAATAATAGATAACTCAGCTGTTGGCTAGCACAACGGCATGACGGCTCATAAACATAAAGAGAAAATAATGCTATAGTTACAATAATGAATGTCCTTACATACGCGTGTGTGCATGGGACTTTCTACCACCGTAGCGTCGCCAAAAGCTGCAGCCTCGTTTATTCAGACTTTGTACAGGCGAGGCATTTAATACGCGCCTCGCACTTTCGGGTCGGTGTATGTAGTATCGATCGAGATCGAGTCGCCACGTGAAAGTAACAGGCTTGGTCCATCCGATTTTATTTCAGACCATCAGTATACGTGAGCGCTTTTGGAATGAGCAAAATAAAGTAAAACAGTGAGCACAGAGTGCAGCTCTCACTCATCTGCTACGATATCCGCATTGAGATTGGCGTCAAGACTTATTGCATTCCGCATAAAACATGCAATTCCGTTAAATATAAATTAATTTTATCCAAAACATAAAGTCTTGCTCATTACAAAAATATTAACATAAATTGACCAGAGAAACGAGCATAAATATAAGTATTTATTGAAATTAGTTATAATACGGTTTATTCATATAATAAAAATATATATTAAATATAAACATTTCATTCATAATAAAGTCATATATTACGAATAAGAAACATTTTGTACTCATTCAGTCTTCTTTAGCTAAAAAAATAATTTAACGACATATAACTATAATAATAATAATAATAATAATAATAATAGTAATAATAATCGATAAACTCAATAAAGTTCAAATTCATATTTAAATGATAAAATAATTAGATTTTCATATAAAACTCACTCAAAAAATCATCAGGAAATCATCTCAAAAGGACATATAAAAATAATCGAATAAATAATAATATAAAAAATGATATAAACACTTTAATACAAAAAGATACATTTCTTTGATAATCATAGCAGTAAGATTTGAAAATAGAACGTGATTCGTTTTCATAAAAGATTGCATTGGGTTGCATAACTAATTTGTCGTTTTCGAGAAAGAATTTGTTAAAATGTGATTAAAAAGTATTTGATGAAATTGTCAGATAAAACGTCCTTACTCTCGTAACGTCCTATCTTTCGGTTAATTTAGTCTGGAATTTGATATTCCAAAGATAAAATTAAGAAGAGTTAATTAATTATATTCATACAGCTAGCTGCTGTAAGAGATAAAAACAAAATTAATTCTCAGACTTTGAATACGATATAAAACATACTTGAGGAAATATTTTAGAATCATAACTTCACTTCCGCAGATAAAAATTTTTTTACAAATTCTTGTCAGAGGAAATATATGAGAACGAAGAAAAAAGACATGGCTAAACAGATACCTATACTTTCGTGAAACTTCGAAAGGAAACGGTCGGTGAACGTTTCTTATCTCATTCACACGGTCTATCGACGCGCCAGACCTGATGCGAACAGACAGATCACGAGATTTGCTTCCGCTTTCCATCGCGGCTGGCACGCCTCATCCGGTTGATCGACCGGACATTGCCGTGATCCAGATCTCTTCCGCTTTCCGACACTACGACCGTCACTCGTATGATTCTGTGTTATTCGCATTAAGACGATACTATACGAGAGAAAATTTTAACCGTACAATTAGCGTCACACTAAAAGGACGTATGGAGCAATGGCACGCAGAAAGGCCATAACGAAATTAATTACTAAGTACGGGATTAATTAGTAATGACAGGGGATTCTCTGGCAGAGAAATGTAGCGCACTGTTTGATAATCTCATAGAATTTTAAGATAGAGCAGTCACATCGTCGCGATGCATCCAATTTATGTCGGCTTTTTTCATATATTAACTTTCTACAATTATCTAAAACTTCTCATGATGAGAATATATTTTTATGTAGTTTAAAATTTACTTTTTTACTTATTATTAGTGAATAATTAATTAATTTTAGACGATTTACATGATTTATGTTCAAAATAAAATAGAAATTTAGTTATAATTTTATATACTATATATAATAATTATTTAATGAATTATAATAATATCTATAAAAATATGTACGTATGTATATATTAAAATGTGCACGTAACTATATGCTTAAATAATTATCAAAATCAGATGCAAATTTTTTGATCATCTATGTAAATGAATTTTAAATATATAAACATTCATTAATGTAATTAAATGCGTCAGGTTTTAAAAACCAATTATTGATATAATTTATCGATATTGCTGATGTATGCTGAAAGTACAAAATAAAAACTTCCTAGTGTACGTGCATTAATTATTTGACCCATGAAGCGTACTATCTTAATGGCATAGTACACCCTTAAAATTACTTCTTCTATATAAATTTCCGCATCTTAATCCACTAGATTTTCCTGTACATTGCAGTTTGTGATGATGTGTAATTACGTTGAAAGGAACACGGTAGAAAGAAACAGGAAGCTGTCGCTCATCGAACGAAAGTAAAGTACAAAAATAAACACAAAAGGGAAACCGGTTCGAGTTACTTACACTGGAGAGAAAGGAGTGTAAATGTCAAAGATATAGACAGTATAAAAGATCTTTTATATCATTAATGACTACAAAACGCATATTTATAATCGAATCATATGTAGGTCGTAAATACATAGATCGGCATTAGAGCATCTGATTATAGCAGATCAGACTTATAATCAATACGACATTGTGACTTCAGAAAAGACTCGCCAATTTTTGCAAGGCAGACACAGAACTTTGCATTCTCTTCACGCGTCTCGTAAATTTTAAAAGATTAACATCTCCCTCTTCCATTTTTGCGGTAACATAAACCTAGCGACATTCGCCGCTATATAACATAAAAGGAAGAAAGTACGAAGCTAAATGGAAAGATGATATGAGTAATCGTATTAAGTAGTGATCTTATACTTACACCCATAAGCAAGCCTTTCATTTAGCGATTGCTAAAATAAATCATTCGGAATGTCGGTACCCATTAGATTGTCAGATTCTTATTTTTCGACTTGCAGCTATCAATAATGGTAGACGGATAATATTAATTTGAACACAGATTTTGTTTGATTTAGTGAATTAGAGAGTGAAAGTATAGAGACGAGATGAGTAAGCGGATTTCTTCTGTTTTGTAATATAAAGAAGAAATTATAATTTAATTCGATCTCGTAATCTTTTTATTAGGCACAAAAAATATAACGATCATATAAACATCATATAAATATAATAAAAATGTCATAATATACAAAATTAATAAAAAGATTTCTAATTTTGTACTTTATTATCTTTTAAATAAAATTAGAATAAAATTAATATGAAAAATTGAAATATTCCAAATAAAATTTAATGTTTCAATTTTTAATTTATACTTACACAATTATAGATATTTTATTTTAAAAAAACATTTAAATATTTATATCTTTTAATAACACTTTTACTTATAACTTTGACCGTGAAACTTCATAGTTTTAAGCAATTCGAAAATTTAATTACAACTTTAGAGATTTAAAATTATTTAATGTATGAGATATTTTTCTATTTATTATATTGCCACTTACCTGTAGGTATATCAAACTGAAAAAAGGAATTAATATCATAATATGGATAAACATCATTATATTTTTATAAATGAGATTTATTTTATAATCTTAAAATTAAAACCGTAAATTGTTTATTTATAATTTTGAATTATAAATAAAATAAAAATAAAATGAAACTGAATATGAAAAACTGAGTATAAATTCTTAACTTAGCTGTGTATTTTCGTAAATAATTAATACATTATAAATGTAAAAACAAAGTTTGAGATGCGGTGTTCTATACAGTTACTTAGTTTGCTAGGACAAGAAGTCGCGTCAATTCAACAACAAGAAATAACAACAGTGCATTAATATTAATATATAACATATAATTAATATATAATATATAATAACTTATATATAATAGTATCAAATCAATTTGAGTGTTTGCTGTATTTTATCCTCTATTGTTTTGCTCCAAACTTGCCGTTGATTTCATCTTGCTGCTGCTGCACCTGCTGATCAGAGTCGTAAGTGGAGTACTGATAAATGTACGATTGAGTTGTCTGAGGAGCAGCAGTAAAACCCTCATTTTGATAAGAATCCGCTTGATTCTGATAGGTTCCATAATTCGGTTCCTGCTTGTGGCCTGTCTGACTGTAAGTACCGTCGTAATTCTGTGACGCGTCATAACTGCTATATTTGTCAGTTTGACCTGCCAGTTTTGTGTTGGCCACATGAGCGCGATGATTGCTGCCACTTTCGGGCGATGTATACGACACTTGGGAGTGATTCCGCGATCCTGGCTTTCGGGTATTTGAATATTTATTCTTACTCGAGGCCCTCTGAATCGATGAACTCTGCTTCGCACGTTCCCTATTGACCTTAGGAATTCCGACGGAATCAATCACGTAGGTGACAGCGACTTTATTTTTTGCGTCTGGAAGACTCTCGTACGACGCCGCATTTGAATAAACATCCTGATTCTCGTATGATCTATCATTGGCACCGTTTGAAGCGTCTCTATTGTCGTAGGTGTTGCCGACTTGTTGTTGTCCCAATAGATCCGCAAAAGCTTGGCTCGTCATCTGTTCAATCTGTTGAGTGTTAACGTATGCAGTAGACGGCTGGTAATCTTGATTAATTGGCTGTTCTACGTTGATGACTTTATACGTCACCTTCGGCGAGGATATCGGTAGATTCTTCACTTGAACATTTTGCGCGAGTTGATTGTATGGATTGGCCGCTTTATACATGCTGGATTGCACATCAAGATCTCGTGAGTTGCCGGCTATGTAGTTTCCGCCGTCCACGAAGTGACTCACCTGTGCATTTTGGCTCGTCTCTTCTTTCTCAACCTTTTTGTCCTGCTTGTCGTTTTCCGTGATAGGAACTTGCGGTGTCTCTTGATAATAGATACCTAAGAACTGCGGCTGCACCTGCGGCTGCGATTGTGACTGCGGCTGCGGCTGCGATTGCGGTTGAGACTGAGATTGTGGCTGCGCCGGTGGTGGTGGCGGTGGCGGGAACAGAGCATGATTGAAGTAATGAGTGTAGTAATAGGGCGGTTGATAGTAATAGTTTGGATATGGTGGATTCACCGCGTACGGGGCAGGATATGAATTATAGGCAGGATATGGCGCGTTGGCGTACACATATAAGTCACCGCCGTTATAATACGCAGGATAAACGAACGAGGATGTGCTGTTTGTGAGATACGGATTATAATTAAGATTATTGTAAGGATCCCGTTGGTAATTGTTGCTGTAGCTATACGTATCCTTGGCGTCGACTTTCGGCGCGTACAGCTCCGATGTTAATTGAGTGTTTTCTTCTGTCTCGGTGCCTCGCTTTAGTTTGTGGCTGTAAGGATATTCCAGATATGTCGTTAGAAATGGATCATTATTGAAATTCTCAGTTTTATCCGACCAGGCGAAAAGTGCTGGTGATAGCAAGCAGAACAGTATCTGTAATAAATATTTGTATTTGTAATAAAATAGAATTGACAATTCTACAATTATGCTAATTAAAAATAATGTATACCTTCAATTTTGTTTTGATAGAAGATGGATGTAACTATTTCGTAATATTAATTAATAATATAATAGCATGTACTGTGTAATTGCGTAAAGAAATGAAAATATTTATAGTAATTATAATATAACTTCAGAAACTGCATTTAAATTAATGATATGATTAAAATATTATTTATTAATTTATAATTGTCTGCTCCCCCCCCCCATATCTATTCGTATACAAAATAAAACAAAATCTCCGAAAATTAAAATAAAAGTATGTTTCACATTAATTTCAAAATTAAATACATTAAATCTAAAATCGTTTTAAAATAACAAATTTCAGAACAAATTTCTCTAAAGAACCTGTCTGTAATTCCCGTGCAAAATAAATCAGACACTAAACTTAAGTACATTTATGGCATTAAATTAAATATGAAATCTTCTTCATTTAATTAATAAATTTAGTTTTTTCCTAATTTAGTTTTTTTTAATTAATTTATTATTACTGACCAGCTGTTTCATCTCCGCCGTCGGATAGCTATGAAGCTATGTTTCTTCCGTCGTTTAATTGCTATTTCATCCAACACCTCGACCGCACTAGTAATTTCGTAGATCAGACTGACACGACAGTTCCACCTTTAATGACACATCGGCCGACATTGAATTTCTCCTTTATACCCGAGCACCGGAAAAATTACGGAAACTAGTTTAACATTTCTCTGCTCTTATGTGTAGGCAACTGGAAGTGATAGTGCACTCCTCGATAGTGTATGGCAATGGGCTGTAACGTTACAAAAAGTTACGAAAAACCAAGTTTATAATTTTAATGTTAAATTAAAAGTTAAGTAAAATAAACATTTAAAGTACTTGTCTTTAAAATTATAGTCGCTAAAGTAATCAATTTATTTTTAATAGGAATAGAAAGTAAACAAATAAGAATATAAATATAAGAACTAAACGAAAAAAGCTGGTAACCTTAACTTACTTCCATAAAATATGTTTTTGTTTGAAAATTTCTCAAATCTCAATATCTATGTATCTTTTCATCTGTGTGTATGAGAGAAACAACATTAGGAGCATAAAATATTATTTAAATATTAAATATTAAACTGACTAATAATCTCCTAATATATCGATTTTTCATATACACAATTATCTATATATCTTGAATTTCACAATGTTTCATAGCTCTTTAAAAAAAGATGCTATTGCATGCAGAATGTCTGTTTCAAAATTGATTTACGTTCTTTTTGTGCTTTCTTATTTATTATTAAGAAACCCATTATTAAATACAGAATGTCTCATTTTAATAAGTCCACTTGAGTATTTTAAGATAAGAGATTCTGTTTCTTTTTTTACTTAGTATAGTAGTTTTAAGAAGATATATAAAAAAATTTGACTGCGCTTTTAGCGCTTTCTCGTTTACTATTAAAATTTTATTAAAAACAATATGCTTTTTTCAATAAACGCAAATATCTAAAAATATATTATAAATTAGATGAGATATCAAGGTTTAGTTTTGATTATGTGGTTACAAAAAAGATGCAATTTAATAAAAAAATTTGACCTTGATTAAGAAAAGCACCTCTGTAATATATTTTACAACGCATGATTTTTGCAAAAATCTGGATTGAATCGGCTAAAGGCTGAAGAACAAGACGATAGCCACTCAAAGCGAACGGACCAGGAAGTGGAACGCCCTCCGGCATCCTCGAGAAGGATCTTTCCAATCTTGCTCAAACAACACCTTTCGCGACTGTATCTTTGAAAACATCGATTTACTTTACTTTCACTATCTACACCATCTCTCATCGACAAAATGTTCTTATCAACCAGACCGCATGATAATAACATTTGAAATAGATGATTGCATTTGGTGATATTCAAAAAAAAAAAATCTTGCTATCAATTTCTCTTTAAAAAGAGATATCATTAAAGAAAGAGATATCATAGAATAACTTAATATCTATTGGTATTTTTCACTTGTGTACCAGAATATATATCTTCAATAAAATACAATTCATTATTTATTAAATAATACAAATATTAGTGAAATTATTTTATTTCATAATATATATTCCGTAATATGTAATTCCATAATATATAATATAATATTAGCATATATAATATAATTTTTTGAACTAAATATTAATTAAATAAACATCAATTAAAAATATATAACGTTTTTCTTGCGTATAATTAAAATTTGTTAGATATCGATTTTTCTTTTAATAAATATCTTGAGTGAATTTAAAAAAATCTTGTATCACATATATCGAATTCTAAATATTTTATCGCAGCTACTTAATTACAAGTTCTACTTCATCCGTTTAACTTTGAAATTCTATAGCAACAAAAGCGTTCCTTTATATTTTTATATCTAACTGCTGCATTACCTTTCGTACACGTTCGCATTTCATTCAATTACTTCACTAGAGAAAAGTCTCGCGTTACAGGTCAGTACGTTACGAAAGTGAATCTCCCAATTGTCTGACAGGATGGACTCGCAAGTCCGAGATCAAGTCAAAGATGCGTGACGGAGATCCGCCCGGAGGAACGTCTTTGCGAAGAGTAAGAGCGGACTTTTCCCGCTCTCGCCGTACCGGGTGTGAGAGTGAGACAAGCCTGAGTGTCTCGCAAAACCAGTCAGAAAATAGTGAAATGTTGTACTTTTTGTATTTGCGAGATAGACCGGTTAGATCGGCATATTGCAACGACGTGGGGCGTATATCTCGGCTAGATTACAAGATCTGAAGAGCTAAGACCTCTGCCATGCGTGCTCTCTCATGTAATTGATGTCATGCCGCATCGTGTCGAGCTGCCCTCGCGTGCGTAAGTAAGTACACACGTACTCATGCATATGAGTCACAGAAAATGGGTCAGGGTATACGAAAGGAATAATGCGCGATTGGAGCGACTAATTAAAATCGCTTTCTTATGTGTAGGCAACGAAATCTCCTTAGTTGAAAACTTAATTAATATAAATAAACTAATTGCTTTGTCGTGCTAGTAGCTGAATGATCGATTACGATTTCCATCACGATCTATTAATCATCTACTGATCGGGGAGATACACACACACACACACACACACACACACAAAATGACATGTTTTATTAATATAAAATTTATATCAAATTAAATTATGTTGAAATGTTTCATATAACGTTTGGAAACGTTAAATGTTTAATAAGTTATTGTCTGTTGCAAATTATTTTATATAATTTATAAATTTTAAATTATAAAATTATATATATTTTATAAGTTTTAAATTATAAAAATACAAGAATGATAAAAGACAATAAAATTATTTACAGTTTTTAGATTCTTATTAATATTTAATTATTATTATTCTTATGAAAATGCTTATTAATATCAACATAATTATTAAATTGCTTATCAATTTAATAAGTAATATTTTGCTCATGATTACGTTTTAACATTGAAAAATTTCGGCGTGCAATTTGTAATCAGATATTTATATAAATTTTATTTTATTAATATTTATATAAATTCACACAGAAACATTTAAGCATTAAGATCCGTTTTGACTGAATATAGAATGCTATTAACAAAAATAATGAGTCCAATAAAAAAATATGACGATCAATCAATTTCTAAGTTATAAAACTACTTAATTGATAAATATTTTATTAACCTACTAATAACAATAATTATAATTTTATAACTTCTTATTTTAATTTAAATGATATATTGAGCTTTAAGTAGCACTTTTGATGATAAAAGAATAATATAAATTAGCAAGACAACATACAAATATATATTTATTAAATAAATATTTTAACAAGCAACACAGAAATATCATTTTATTAAATTTGCTATGTAATTTCGCTCTCTAATTT
>Ga0157364_1008037_pt1 | contig 10917 bp, 6 predicted proteins | sample AttsexASBM2_FD_111476 | JGI IMG/M metagenome (GOLD analysis project Ga0157364, IMG submission 111476) | Fungus gardens microbial communities from leaf cutter ant in Ribeirão Preto, State of São Paulo, Brazil - Atta sexdens ASBM2 | ecosystem: Host-associated > Fungi > Mycelium > Unclassified ... | reverse complement strand
AGAGTCTAAAAAGTATTCATATGCTCATACAAATTGCAAAATAGATCAGAAATATGGAAAAAATTAAAAACGAAAAGATGGAATATCCCAGAACGTATATATTCCACTGCCCCTCAAAGAGTTAAAGGCATTTCTTTTTGATTCATCGTTTTCAAGTCTGTCTTCGGTAGCTCGGAGTTTTTGAAATTTGCTTTCTTAACTTCTATTTCGTTCTATTATCGTTAGACACTTTTTATGGTGCTTTATATGATATTACGTTCTAATATTAAGTTCAAATTTGTAAACTTGAATTGCTGAAGATTTTAAGGAGTCTCTCAATTCTTAAATTCTAATGTAAGTACTTCGCTTTCTTAATTCTTAAATTCTTATTTTTCTCATAAAGTGAACAGTAAACTCTTCGCAAGTTAAAGCCGCATTGGTAGGCCCGCATCGATTGCATCGAGTAGTAAAAATTACAAGAGTTCGGAATCGTTCTGTCAATGACATATCGACTATTTTCTGATTTGAGAGCCAAGCTAACGACAAACAATGCGAATTCATGCCATGATATAGGAAGAACATGTTGTTCTTGAAACTCAAACGGACTGGAAATCATAGTAATGTCTCCTTGCCAAATAACAACGGAAGCGATTTATCTGCACGATATGCACGAAAGTCCCATATTACTTCTTTAAATCAACTTTCGTCTTTTATATATTCCATTTATTATATTCCATTTATTAGATTCTCCCATTTTTATTTCTATCTCATTACGAAGTGTCATTCTGTTTTTATTCACTCGAGAAAAATCACGTATAAAATATTAAAAGCTTCCACTTCTAATATTTGCTGTACAGTGATGTGGTAGTTTCGCTACAAGATTCTAGGTACGTGGAATTTGGTCCTCTCACGTGCAGACTCTCTGAATGGCACAGATTCTTCCGTGAAAACTCTGTCTTTGTCTCTCTATAACAAGGAGGACACGTAGTCGGGGCGACAATTCGGATCTGGTAATATTAATGTCCCCGAGTTGGCCGTGACGTGCAGCCGTAATGTGCCTGCTGCACTATACGTCGGTGCAAGACGTGAGAGGCCCTGTCGCGTTTCGGCGAGGAAGTGCCCCGGTTTCATAACTTCCCAACCTTTAACGGTGGAAAATTGTCTCTCTGGGCGATGTGGTAAAACGATGGATGGATGGATGGATGGATGGCGTTGCTGCATTAGCGAACCTAGCCCCGGCGACAGGGCCCAAATGGAAATTAGTATCACACGAGACTTTCCCTGCCGCAGCACGGTCAAAGGGCTCTCTCTCTCTCTCTCTCTCTCTCTCTTCCCCTCCCCCTCTCTCCCTCCCGCTCCCTCTTTCGCTCCATGATTGAGCGATAAAAAGCTCAACAGCATTTTGCATCCCCCCCTGCAATAGCTCGGTCCATCGATCCATTGTTGCATCTAATTATACAGCCCGTCCTTCATTACCCTAATTACTCTCGCAATATGCCTTTCGTCCTCGATTTTATTGATCCGTTCCGATGTTCTTTCTGGTTTTTCAGATATTTGTATTTTATATTCATAGATTTTTACAAATAACATTTGCTCGGATTTGTTTAGATTCTGCGCAAATTCCCTTGAAATTCGTACGAAAGAAATATTGGTGATTACCGTATATTAATTGATAATTGACTGGAAACGTTTATCTTATCTAAATTTTTATCGTATTTGCTATTTTTATCGCTTAAAGGCACGCTTTAGCATTAATGATCCTCATAATCTTGGAACATTGTTTTATTTTCGCGGAACTTTTTACTTACATACATATAATTCATATCTCTTGGGAAATCTTCTTGGGAAATTGCTCTCAATTAAAATATCACAGATTATTAAGTCTCGATATTTTTTTTAAATCCACACTCTTTACAGATTTTTAAATTAACTGTTTTTACTTACTAAGTCGTACAACTTGTGAAGTCTTCGCACTTGGTTTTGTTTCCGACTTGTTTATTTTCCACGTTTAAGCTCCACTTAACTCTCTCGTTCTTTTTTCTCTCGCTCGTTTTCTCTATTGCATCTTGATCCCATTGTTACCTCTAAAATCACTATTTCGGAGAACTTCTCGATGATGCTTATTCTATTCAGCGATATCTATTCTCTGTTTTCTATATCGATCGTCAAATTCCGCCGTCGAAACGATGTATTATAGACACTTTCTTTTTGCTCTCGAGATGCATCGTTGTTTAATATTCGCATATAAAGGCGGAAAAACGCGACTCCTTTGTTCAAGGAGCGACGAGATCCTTTTCTGACAATAAGCTCCTTACAGGCATATCTTCTCAATCTTATTATACGAACGCCTTCGTCTCGGCGATCGGACAGATGTGACGATGGTTTGAGGATGAAGGCATAGAATGGTGTCCTCGCAAAGAGTTTCATTTCTCGAGCACACGACAAGAGCTTTTCGTCTTTCGCTTGTGCCCGCTTACTTTAAACTCCGGTTGACTTAACCAATGGAGGAGGAACCACCGTTGGCTTCCGTTGATACGTCCTTGCTCGAAGGAGCAGAAACTTCTAGTGCGAATCTCGCGCGAAACTCTGCTGATCGCGCTAGGCCATTAATCACTTAACCCTGGAGCTTTTTTTTTTTAGTGTGAAAGAAAAGTTTTTCGATAGTTTAAATATAAAACAACTCAAGGTTTTATAACTTTATTTTGTCCATATATTTACATATTTGTCCATATATTCTAATTTTAATTTTTTTAATTTGTATTATAATTATTACATCATAAAATTTATATTATAATTATTCAATATATGTAAATCTCTGGAATTATTTTCAATCATTTCCTTTTTATAGTTAGAATTTTTTAGATCATCAAATTTTTCTCGAAATATTAACAACAAATAAAAATATAAAATAAAAAACGGGCAATTAAGAGCCTTGATACGCGGTAATTGGTGCGCAAATCATATACAAATATATTTCGATTGTATCTACTGATCTATTACATAAAATAAAGAACTGTCGCTCTATTACATAAAATAAAGAACTATCATTCTTTATTTTATGTAATAGATCAGTAGATATAATCGAAATATATTTGTATATGATTTGCGCATCAATTACCGCGTATCAAGACTCTTAATTGCCCGTTTTTTATTTAATATTTTTATTTGTCAAATTTTTATATGTGAACATATTATATTTTTTATTTATTAAACATGTAAATTCTAATTTGTAGCGCAAGTATGCGTTTGAAAATTTTTCATACTTAGAATTATTCTCATTAATATCTGTCAAGTAATTCAGGTAATTTTCGCATACGATTATTATTAGTACCAAATGTTCAATTGAATACAGAATACGCTCTCCTCTTTGCATATATCATGATGTTCTCGTTATCGCTGTTTCCGAGCAGTAGTTCAATCAACCATCCTCTCTTATGTCTTAAGTGGTTACATGTTCAGACTGTGGCATTGTCTTCAAACAGACTGTACGTACTGTGCAGATCTGTAGCAAAGCTACTCTATAGATACTGACAAGGAGTACTTGAAATGAAGTTCTAACGTTTTGGTGGTAGCACTCTAATCAATCGCATTGGAAAAGTTTGCAGTGTTGGAATTTCGTTACTCCTCGAAACTCGACGTAATTTACAACAAACGATTTCATCGGAATAATTGAATACCGGTAATTACATAGATATACAGGGTGTCCTCAAATTTTGCGTATAAACTTTAACAGTATGAATTGAAATAAAACAAAATATTGGGTTGTCCGAAAAGTTTGTGCCGACTTAACCTATATAATTTAATAAATGTATACTAAAATTTAAATTTTCTGCATTTCAATTTTCCTTCAACATCGGCACAAACTTTTGGGACAACCGCAATATAACATAAATATAGATCCTAAAATGTTTTATTGAAAAGTTATAATAAAAGCATAAAAGTTCATATTTAGAATACGCTTTTATTGATAGATACGCGCTTTTTATTTAAAATTCTATAGCATACGTAACGTGAATTACATGCTAAATACAAGCTAACATCATAAAAGCGCGTTCTGAATATCATAATTTATAAGAAATTTTACTTAATAAAGATATATCTGGAAGTGTCTCCTTTCGATTTTTATGAGCTTTTAATATATTGCTTTATAAATGAAAGCGTAAGAAATTCATCATTTTTTTGTATCCAGTTACACTTTTAGAGGGTGAAATATTCTTAGAAGAAAATCAGTTTTTCTGTCAAAGCGAATATTGTCGAAAATATTATAAGAGATAGAAAAAAATGTTTGAAATAAAAGTTAAATGGCTTCAAAAGTACTTTATATTATTTAAAAAAATTTATTTAAATAATAAATTTTAATTTATAAAAAATAAAAATATTTTTAAAAAAATTGTAATTATTATAAATATATATTCTTAAAACCATCCAACTTCTATTTCAAATATTTTTATCTGTTTACTTGTTGATATCAACGTTTAATTGATCATATATAATAAATAGTTTTTGTGTCAGTAATAAAATTTTGATTATTTATACAAAACATTTCTTTCAGTGTATTTTCGACAATATATTCATTTTGAAAGAAAAACGATTTTCTTCTAAGAGATATTTTATAAGTAATAGCCATAACGGTTAAAGTTAGATCTTTAATGCTTAAATAATTCAATTTGAATTATATACAGAGTGCTCCGAAATTCCCATTTTGGAGTACAGAATATGATATTTTATGCTAAAATAAACAACTTTTTTTCCTTTAGCAGAATTAACGCCCGACAAATAGTTTTTGCAGGAACAAGTTGAACTTAAATAAGTGCAAAAATTATTTATCGAGCGCAATTTTGTTAAAGAAAAAAGTTGTTTGTTTTAAACACAAAGTTCTGTATTCCGAATGCAGAAATTTTGGATCACCCTATATATATGTATGGATCATACTACATATATATATATATATACACACATATATATGTCATTTGTAGTCATTCGAACTCCGCGCTGAATTGGTTTTTCGGACTTATAAATGTAATTAAACTGCTCTAGTAATATTACGAATTAAATTTGCAACAAGCAATTTGATGCTCAATCAGACATCCTATTAGAAAAATATTAATGCACTGAAAAACTGTAAATAAATTTATTACGAAAAATATTATTTCGGCCGGGGATCGAACTGGATTTCTTGCATTCGTACGAGTGTTCTAAGTCTTTAGAGGCTATATAAAAAACTACTCTCTTATTTTTGTTTATAAAATAAGATATTAAGAGCTTATCAAAATTGGAGAGAGATACTATCTTGTGTTTTCTTGTAAATTTATACATGTCCATCCATACATTACAATTGAATTGATGTTAAAAATCTGTTTTTTAAAGCCTGGATTTTCATATAACATGATTGTTACAAGAATTGAAAAGATCTCTTTTCGTAAATGCTCGTCTTATGTTCAAATAGCATTTTTTTCTTATTTTAGTTTATAGAATATACTGTTAAAATTTCTACGGAAAATGTCTGAGGAAAAATCTGAGGACACCGTCAATCTGATAAAAATATAGTTTACAAAATCAGCGAAAAACTATCACACGATCGACTTTGTTATTTCACATTTGAACTTCAGTTTCTTGGCTCTAGTTTGATTATTGCTATTTGAGAGATTTTGGAAATGGTTTTTTTCTTTGACAAAAATATATCCAACTACGGTGTAACACTCGCAGCAGTAAATATTTCTTCGGCAGCCGCGTGTGAATTTAGTGCGACACCTGGTTCAACGGAAAATAAGAAAAAAAGAAAGTATTAAAGAAAAGAAGATATAAGTCGTTTCCCGCGTATGATCATTTGTCGAGAGGAAGACGTGAAATCCTGTAGCAATACCGTATCATATGGGCCACTGTGTTGAATCAACGTACATAGATCAGGCGGCCACACTCCTCAGTATATATATGCAGTTTAGTTGAATGTACAGGGAGAGAGAGAGAGAGAGAGAGAGATTGAGAAGTGCATACAATGGAGGGTGGGAAATACACTCTGTTCTCTCCTGTTCCCCGTCGTTGTATCCCCTTCGTTCTCCTCTCCTCCTCGCTCTCCTCCTCCATCGCTGCTGCATCTCTTCGTCTCTGCCCCTTCAGCATCCCTCTTCCTTTCGGCTCTTTCTGGCACAGCACGGTGATCGATGCCTGTGAGAGAGAAAATCGGGCGACGCGAAGATTGGGCGTTGTTAGCGCGAGCGATTTTTTAGACTGAACGTTCTTAAAAATACTTATATTGTCACGTTGTATGTTCCTAAGTCTCTATGTTTCTAATTCTCGTACGTTTAGAGTTACATTTTCCTAAATCGCGCCGAGAATTTTGACGAGAAATTTCTTCGACGTCTAGAATTTAGATATAATTATTGTCCTACGGAAATGTAAAAAGGGCTGAACTTTTAATAAATTGTATTATCTGCGCCGGAATATAATAAGATAAGAAGAGATGAAAGTTACACCGAGATATGCATTCGGATGCATTATTCAGACTATAAACCAACGTATACTCCCTTCGCGCGTATATCAACGTTGCGGGCCGAAAAATAGAGACAGCTTACGTGCGCAGCGCCCGGTACAAAGTGTGTTAAGCTCTGAAAGGGCTCACGCCCGTTTCTCTCGGTTCTCCTCTGCATAATAAATCTTTCCAAGTATCCCCTCCGTTCTGTCCTTCCCTCAGTCCCCCATTTTCTTCCTGTCTCTTTCGCCCCTGTACCTCCGCCCTCTGGTCTTTCTCTCGCTCCCTCTTTCTCTCCCTGTTGCAGCATTAGTCGGTCGGTGATGCTGGCAGCTGGATGCGCGTTTCTCGCCTCCGCCCTTGCATCCCTTCAAGCTGAGGGATGCTTGCGCAGGGGTAACGGACGCCGTGCTGGCAGCGGCTGCTAGGTCGACCCTAACTTCGTAAAGTTTGTAAAGAGGAGATTGTGGAATATCGTTGGCGAGAATTCGATGACCCTTTCTCTTGCAATCATACGCTGTTTAGCTGCAGATGCGCATTAGAATTAAACGTTTTAAATTGAATTTTTTTATTAGAACAGAATTGCAGTGGGCTGTTAATTTTTTCGATGAATTTTATTATTAGATTAAAGGAGAAGAGAGAATCAGAGAGAGAATTAACTGGTTATTAACAAGAAAACTCGTGGAAGTATCTCTTTCCGATTTTGAACTTTGAACATGTTTTCTAGACAAAAATATTGTTTTTTTATTTTTGAAAAAAATTGTTTTTTTTTTTAAGCGAATATCGTCGAAACTGTAATATATATAGATAGAAAAAATATTTTGAATAAAAGTTGAATGATTTTGGTTGAATGGAAAAGTATTTTATAGTAATAATTTAACAAAAATTTGTTTAAAAAAAATTTTGTTTATAAATAAAAAAATTAATTATTAAGTTCTCTTAAAAACGCTTTAATTTTTATTTCAAACTTTTTTTCTATCTCTTACAGTTTCAACAATATTCGTTTGAAAAACAAAAAAGTACAGTTGGGCTTTTTAAAACAAATACATGTGTTTGTTTATAAAGGTTCAATTATTTTTATCTAGAAAACGACACGTTCAAAGTTTATCAAAATCGGAGGAAAATACTTCCATGGATTTTCTTTTGAGTTATACAGAAGCGGCATGCGTTTTGAATCGATATAAAACGAGTGCTAAACGACACTGAGAGCGCATCCAATACTCGTAAACTTGCATTTAAAATGCATTGACTTCATACGTCCCTGGAGAACTATTTTTTTATTGTATGTAGAAATTTTTACCTCGGGAATGCATCTCGTGCGATATTAAAGTTCTCGATAATCTTGCCTCGTTCGGCCGAGGAAAAATTGGCGTCTCATTTACGGACGGCTCGTTTTGTACAAACAACACCGGATCCCGTAATTTCCAGCAGATCTAACCGCATCCGCCTCATTCATCTTTGTCTTGTGCGCTTGCAGAAATACTTCCACTTCCGACTGGCTCCACTTCCGTGCGACGCCCACCGTCGGCCCGCCGGGCATTTAAATACGTTCGTGCCTCGCGATTCCGATATAAATCATCGCGCGAATGCGCCTGGCAAGAGCGAGCGAGCGCCTGCCAGTGATTGTAAGGGTCGTGTTACGTCCCTGCGATAAGATCACTTTCGAAGTCTCGGAAATAATCACGCTATCGAATGGACGCTTGCTTGTTACACTAATACGCGCAGCCGTCTGCCTTTTCCGACCCATCTCTCACACCCACTTTTCACATTCTGGCTTTGTTATTCGAGAGACATGCGGAACTCAATCGTGACACGAGATAACAGAAGTTGATCTTTTCTAACTAATTTATGTATATTTTTCTATTTTTTACTTTTTCTTTTATTCTTTATGTAGGAATTTATTTCCAAATTTGTTAATTGTTTCTAAATTTTTTTATCCACATATTGTGTTTTAGGATTTATTTATTCTGCGTATATTTCAAATGCTTATGATTTTTAATTCCATTGTTTTTTTTTCAATCTTTTGAAAATTTGTTTATTAAACATTATTTGCAACATATAAGAGTAAACATTCAAAGAACGTTCGAGTTTTTTTTACTCAATGCTTTTTATGATTCGTCCGCGAAATATCAAACTGTAACACGAGTTGCTAAAGAGGATCAAAAATTCTCGAGAAATTCTAGAAATACGGGCACGTGTCTGGCGTGTGTGCTTTTACATATCTTCGATGTACTGCATAAAAAAGAAAGAAAATATATATAGGTACACTGTATTGATATACACTGAACATGCACTGAAAATACTCGGGCTATAAAAGTAGTAATGACAGGAAAATTCCGACGAGAAAGCGATTTGATCTTGTGAAAAATCCGGCGCTAATGCACCGATAAATTTGATGGAATTGGACGTAATTTTAGCTTTGACTTTTCACAAAGAATCGTTAAAAAGCGCACAAGCAAAACACGATGTCGTCGTTTACGATGAAAGCAATTTCGACGACCTTGAAGAGCTATTTTCGGAGCGACTTATTTAATCATTCATCCAATCGGCGTCTCTTTTTTTTTTGTCAAAACTGAAGTCCTGCAACGTTATTCAATTGATGCATCGTGAAACTATCAATCAACACACTTCGCGGATGGGATATTATTTCTGCATACGCGAATCGTGATTTACATGATATAATGACATTTCGATCTTCCCGTAAATCGATTCTTACAAATGGAAATTATTTATATATTAATTTATATATAATATAAAAAACGTTACATATTACATAATAATAGTTTGTATCATCAGTTGACGTCATTTGTGTGTCGCATTCGAATCAAGATCGTCGCGTCGATCGTCCGAATCAGGATTGTGCCATCGATTTCATTTCCGGACGTTAATTTTGCAGTTCGAGAATAGTTTGTGATATTTATTTCGCGAAGAGAAATATTGGCATTGTCGGGACATCGATTCTCTTGCTCGATAACTAAAATGTAACCAGTGTCACGCTACCTATAAACACGCGCAGTCAGCGACATATCCATAATAGACCGCCGAGCATTTTTCGCTGTTTCAATCTTGCGTTTGTCACGCGACTATACCGCAGAGTTTGTTGTTCAAATATTTCTAAAGGATTGTCTTTTATTGTCCGAGATGGTATTTCATCAAAAACACGAGAGAGAAAATAGTCATTAATTAGGCACCAGGTCTACTGATCTCATTTAAACGTTCGGTGCTCGAATTTTCTAGTCGCATGAGAATTCTGGGCACTTGATCGTCAGATCTGTGGAACTTTGGTCTTCCTAATTATTTTAATAATCTTCTGTACAAAATGTCTTCGTGAATCATTGATTATATAGAAATTATTCGGCAATTAAAAGCATTCGGCAGGATCGTGTTTATAAAATTTGATGGGCTTATCTTTGAGCGTTGAGCGCCTAAAGCCTCTATTTTGTAATTCGTTATTATAATTATGACATCATTATAGTGATGTTGCGTAGCTGTTTTGCTATATAAGATATTTGCAACGACAACATGATGTGATTATTGTGATTATTATAATGAATCTTCAAAATTTCTTTGAAAAAAATCGAGATATCCATTTAATGTAATGTATATATAATAGAATATGTCTGTTAATAATTGTTCCAAAATGCCGACACGTTGAACAATCTCTTGAGAATTTGATTTAAACATCAAAGAACTGTAAGGAATATTTAAAAAAGCCTCTATATTTTTTATATATATATTTGAGCAAATATGAATATTTAAAAACGTAAAATATGAAATAAGAATTAAAACCATTCTGAATCTCTTGAACCTGCTATTATGATTTGGCAATTTGAATTAATGATATAATTTCTTTAATTTCTTTTATTTCTTCTGGTGTTATACCTCCAATGGCATAAATGATAATCCAATTGTTATCGCATGGATGATGTTTGATTCTTCTTTTAGAGAATAAGTTAAAGATATATTAAAACTAGAGTTTCTTCAAAAATTTTTTTAGAAACATCCATTTAATGTAATGTAAAAAAATATTAATGGAATTAATCTGTTAATAATTGTTGCAAGATGCAATCTTTTGAGAACTTGATGTAATGAATTACAGAATAGAGTTCTAAATCTAGCCTCTTCCCCTCTCGTGCTAAGTACGTATATTGTTAATCACAGCTGGTATTTATCGTTTCAACGATTTTACAAAATCGCACAGTATGCTCATTTAAATTACCTAATTTCTTCTATATAATTAACGCTATGGCGTTTTAGCACTTTAGAGCTTAAGCCTCAAAAGCTTATAGATAAACGCACAACTGCAACTCGATGAATCAAAGCTAGAGTGCATCTATACGTTGTTTATACATAAATTCACATTGATAAAAATGCAATGCGAAGAAATAGATTCGCGAAATCGCCTGCGTGTGCCACGAATACATAAATGATTTCTCGCTGAATCACGTGTCTTTACTGTTCTTTACGTT
>Ga0157364_1008036_pt1 | contig 10918 bp, 9 predicted proteins | sample AttsexASBM2_FD_111476 | JGI IMG/M metagenome (GOLD analysis project Ga0157364, IMG submission 111476) | Fungus gardens microbial communities from leaf cutter ant in Ribeirão Preto, State of São Paulo, Brazil - Atta sexdens ASBM2 | ecosystem: Host-associated > Fungi > Mycelium > Unclassified ... | reverse complement strand
TGTTTCACTGCCGTTATAGTGACTTTTCTCTCATCTTGTAAAAATTAATCGGATAAACAAAATGATGATTAAAATAAATAAAATCATTATCTTATTCATCTGATTAAGAATAATTTTATTAAATTAAATTAAATACTATATATATATATATATATATATTTTTCTTCTTGACTTCAAGAATAAACCACTCAAAATTGTCAATAAGAATTACAGTAGTTATTAATATTAAAATATTAAAATAAATTACATAATATTCGCAAAGATGAATGATACAAACAATTTAATGCAGACGTTTCGTCTAATTTGAGTTCTCTTTAATACGATGAGAAACAAAAAGTAAAAAGTTCTCATCTCTACAGCTCCTGCAACGCAAATTGAATAAAATTTCTGATAGTCAAATTATGTAAAATTCAAAGACATTGCATTAAGAATAATCCGGAATCAGCAAAATTAAACTATAAATATACAATAATTAATCTGATGTAATAATCATATCATCGTAAAGATACGTTTGCATGTTTAAATTATTTGTATCCATCTTTACGAGCACTGTGTAATTTATTAATAATTTGTTAATATTTCAGCACTAATAACTGCGGCTCTTACTGGCAATTTTTATTGATTTGATTTTAAGTATTTAAGACATTAAAGAGACAATGCAAATTATTATTGATTAAAATATAAAGAATATTTGTAAGTGACGATCATCTATAAATGATGAAATTCTTGCGAATTTTATGTGTCACCTGGATATGGATGATATGGCAATCAAAGTTATGTCAATGTTAACATGATGTTGTATTTCTTGCCTGAGCTATTATGAACTATTAATACGGACATACCGACATAGCGTACCGTCCGCGCCGTTACGTAATTGAAAAATACATAGAGGTTCGAGGATCACCGTGACGACATATTCTCTTCCCTTCCCTCCCCCCCCTCCTCTCTCTCTCTGTCTCTTTCCATAGAAATAGTCTCAAGATTTAACAAGGGATTCTCGTTAATCCCGAAACCGCGTAACTGCAATTAAACATCGCAAAGGTCAACAAGGTAGATTCTTATGATTCCGGACTTGATTGATATACACGCACGCAAACATACAGGACGAATTTTCTTAAAACTCTATCACGAAAAGAACGTCCTCGAGTCCTTATAGAAAAATACTTGGGGCCTTCTCAATGATATCGAATTTTAAGCCTCGATTGTTTTGCTACGCAGAAAGCATGTTGCAATCGGCAGTGCGTTCATCGGAATCGGAAAGCAAATTCACCTTCGCCGATTTCCGCTTCTTTTTCGTCATCATTCTTTTGTGATTTATTATCCATTTGTATTCAATTCGCGCTTAGTATCCTGACATAATATTTTTCTATAGGATATGGTCGGTTCGAAAGTATCCTTTAGCTTTCAATGGAGCTTTTGTTGTCGAATGAGGCTAGTAAACACGATCGCGATTCTTCATTCGAAGGTGAGGCGGGAGATAAATCGATATCGTTTTCTTTTGTAGAGGAAACGATTCGACGCTTCAGTAACTACAAATCGATCTCAGATGTACTGTCGAATCTCCGTATTCTTAGTAAATTTCGCAACCTTCCTATTTTTAATTTCTCTTCTAGTTATATTCTAATAATTTTGAACGGGAAACAAAATAGTACATTAGCGATTAATTCGGAATGAGAAAGTGAATGAAAAACGATATAAATCTCGTGGAGAAATCGAACAGTATAAGAGAAAAAAAATGAAGTTTGTGAAAATTCGATTGTTTGACACTTTAATCCTTGGAGAACCGCAAGATTTTTTTAATCACAAAATTACATATATTGAATAGTATCCATAAAGATCGACTCAGCGAATTAAAATTTACATTACTGTAATAAATAAACAAATGAGCTAAGCAAAATTTTAATGCTCTTAGATAATTATATATTTTTTCTCATATAAATATTAATTAAATATTGAATAATATTTCCTAATTTCTATATATTTAAGATATAATAGAATGCAAAATATAATATTGATTTCGTGATGTCGGAACATCTCGTAAACTATAAAAGTTAAGAAGCGGCAAAGAATAGAATATAGAGATCCAACTGTATTTCTGTCGATTGTCTTCGTCGACTGCGTAGAGTGCTAAAAAGTGTAAAAAGCATCGGCGATCGCTCAGGATAGAAGTACTCTGATGAAAATTGTTCTTAAAATTCTTCATATAAAATTTTTCAGAATTTTTAAGTAAATTTCAGAATTTCTATATAATTGTATAACTTTCTAAAAAAATTTCTCAAATTTTTTTTTATGAAAATGGAATACTTTTTACAAGAAATTGTCTACATCTAGTAGAATTCTTCATATAATATATGTGAATTCTGAAATATCCTAGGACTTCTAAGATTTCATATTCTATAATTTTTTTTTAAATTTATAAAATCTAAAAAAGTTTGTTCAGAAACCTTTATAAATTGAAAAATATGACAAATTCTTAAAAATATTATGAGATATTATGAGAATTTTTTTCACCAGAGTAAACTTGAAAAGAAAGAGCGTAATCATTTGGAAGATATGTCCATTTTTGACCACATGACGAACCGTCAAGGTTTCTTACACTCGTTAGAAGGCTACATCCCGCCTGTACTTTTTTTAACACGAAGGTTAAAGGGCTGCAATTTGTACTCGTTTATACGCTTGTGGCCGACTTGAATGTCGACGCGCAAGGACGGCGTGCATGTATGAAATTAAATAACGATCTCGTGATGGTCTCCTGGTTCCCCAGAACCGCGGCCATGTCGAAATGCACATCCCATGTCGGAAATCTCGTCGAGAAGCGCTTTAAGATCAACGCGAGCGTAACAACCTTCTGACGTCTCCCGCATTCTTTCGACGAACCCCTAGATTTTTTTTTTTTTTTAGTTAAGTATACAAGTCAGCTACTCTCTAATTAATTCGTTCGACATGGACACGATTTTACACAAATCTTCAACATTTTGACTAAGGGCTTCTCCTCTAATAATAAGTTAATTTGATACGTCTTTGCGAATGAGATCATGAGACGTTCTCGGAATATTAAAATCTGGTTTTCATGTTCCAATGGAGTATTAATATATGTATATCTTGTCCTCGACTAACTGTTGCCTTTCACGCTCGTTTTGCGTGTTATTTATCAATATCAATCGGGCTTCTGAAAGTTAATATCAACATTCCAGTTGCATGCTCGCCTGTGCATAATTCAATAATCGTGATTTCTCTGCAATTAAAATAAAATGAATCTTACCAATTCTAATCGATTCAACGATTGCAAAACAATGGCGCAGATATATCAGGTAAATCGAGAGAAAATAAATATGATGTCGAGATATATGCGTGAATATATTTATATGTGTGTATGTGTACATGTGTGTTTCTTTAGAGAAATTTAATACTGTATCGTTAGTGATTAATTACTTATTTGAGCACAACAGTGTGTTTAATACTCAAAATAAGTAATTAATCACTACACAAAAAGTGTACTGAACTTTAATAAACATCTGTTTCAATAGTACGAAATTATTTATTAGATGTAAACGTATATTTATTTAATATAAAAATCATTAATTTGATTTAATTTTTATCGAGTAAATATTCATTTATTGTAAGTGTTTAGTATTATTGAAAAAAAATATAATATATAACCGAATAAAGATCCAAGAAAGAAACTTAAAATAAGTCAATGTGAGCCGGCACAAGACATTAATGTGTAACATATATATTAATGAAAAAATTACAAATAAATTAGACGTTTTGGCCTTGTGTTTTTTTATCCTTACAATAAATAAAAATTAATAGACATTTTATTAATTAATATAACAATGAGAGATTCAACTGAATAAGAATTCAAAGTTGTGTAATGAGAAAGGCTGCCTGAGTCTAGCAAGTTTATATGTACTAATACTATATGTTATTGTGTGATAAATAAACTAAAACAATATACAAATGTTTCGATCACTTTATTAATTATAAAATCATATATATTATTGAGATGAATATCGATTTGAAATGTACAATCGTGAAACTAAGAAACAAACTATGAATATCTTCAGTATGACAGAATACTTAAAGGTGCTAAATAAAAATTGGTAATAGAATCAAGATGAATATCCAGATACAATATAAGATAAATTTAGTGTAATATTCAAAAATGACAAGTGTAATGTGCGAGATGTTGTGAGTTTATGAAAAAATACATTAAGATTTAATCAATTTTTTTATTGTAACCTATTCAATACTTACAGTATTAAATTTCTGTAAGGTTTGTCCCATACAGCGCAGAATTTGCAGCAATATTGCTGCAAAATCTCTGCAATATTGCTGCAATGTTGTTACAAATTTTGTGCTGTAGGATGTGCATGTGTGTGTGTATGTGTGTGTGTAAAGGAAAGAATGTAATAAAATGTCTTAATATTTCACTTAAAAAATATACATTTTAATGATCAATCGTGTGAGGAATTAATGACAAATCAGATTTTCATCAAATCACGCCATTGCAGGTCTGCAATCAGATTCGTGGACCGAATGTTCGAGCCGTTAGAATTATCGCACGTGGATCGAATAAAAAATCGCATCACAAGCGTTTCTTTCGCTCCCTCGGACGATCGTACGCGTTGATCGAATCGCAAAGTGATTAACATGTCTTGTTTACAGGTATAAGGTATTTTTGTACGTTCGTAATCCAGTCTCAACATTTACATGTTTCTCGCGCTAGGCTACTAACGCGCGCCACTTAAAATACGGATAAAAGTACGTACGAGAAATTAGCGCCTCACGTGCTCACGACGTACCCTTTTTTTTTGTTCTTTTTTTTTTTAGAATCTGATAACATCGCCCATTTGCATACTCAACGTCGAAAAGCTGTCGACAATATGTTTCAAATCAAAATTAAACGATTCGTATGATTAAATTAATCTTCTTGCAATAAAATCAGAAAGATATCTTGCGGGGTTTAATTATATTTAATATTTTTCCTTTCAAGAAAAAAGCGGAAATATTTTTGTGTAATAAAGTTTTGAAAATTGTACGTGAGCACGTTGATAAATGGACTTCAGCCCTTGTTCTCGAACGTTCTCTCTCTCTCTCTCACTCTTTCTTTCTCTCTCTTACTCTTTCACAAAACTGAAGAGCGACTTCGGTTTACAAAATCACTAATACTAAGCAGTAAGATATCGCACCAAACGCAAGGAATAAAAGAGAAGTCATCGTATCCCCCGTCATTTCTCCCAAATATTTTTAATCAGAATCTGAAGAGAAATGGTCCCGGGAATGCGATACGACCGCTCCCTTCTTTCTTCGCAATCAAGCTCCGTCTCCTCAACCATGTCAAAAAAATATATCGTATATGTTCTACATATAAGTGGGTATGAAAAATAAAAAATATTTTTTGGCCATTTTTCTCGTTTTATAACAATTTTTTTTTGGACGCATGGAAGTAAGGATAGTGACGCAGGAAAAAGGAGAAGGAAGAGGGAGAGAGGATCTGCAGGATCCCAGTAGGAGATTAATTCGGAGAGGAATGTTTCAATTTCGAGGGGGAGAGAAAAGGATGAGAAAGGAATGGTATCAGGTTAGAAGGCCGTGAAAATATGAGGGAGATACGTTGTGTTTTGTAGGGGAAGGGAGGGAAGATTGGTAGAGTGAAAACTGGGGAGCACTACCTATCGATCTAGTTCTTTTAGGATATAGGCACTATAGCTACGAGATAAATCTTATTTACATCCTCCAGTTTTTTCTTGCTGTGTCACCGCTTGATATACCTACTACGATTACAAGAATAAGAAAAGTGATGGAAAATCAGCTCTTGTCAAGCCGCACACTCTTTTTTTTTACATCCCAACAGAACGTTTTCATCGAAATCAAAGACCGCTGGTGACATATTTTCGAGCGTAATATCTTATTTCTTTTCCATGAAAAGGATGGCGTTCGTCACTCACTTGATGATGTAAAGCTTCTTTTTTTTCTTTAAAAAAAAAAAAAGAAAGAAGACGCGCTTCCTCTGTGAAGATATGTGTCAACCGCGCGGGTACTACTTTGATAAACGGATTTCACGACGGGACAAAACCCGACGAAGAGTGTGCGAGTAGAAGATGAAAGGAACGGGATGCGTACCACTTAAAATATATATGTATATATATATTTTATATATATATATGACACATGACATGACGATTATTTTTTATTCGTTTTTTTTCGTGCTTTTTTTTCTTGAAAAAGTGTAACGAAAATTTCTCCGCTCTTCTCGCTCTCTCGTGATTCGTTCCTCGTAGATTTTTACCGCGCCACAGCGTGACACGCACGACGCGAAAAAAACACCAACGTCTCCCATCTTAACCCTCTTAACGGTTACATTCTCTCTCGTTAACTGGCAAAAGGATTTACAACGCTTACTGTGTATTATAGGGAAGAAAATGAGAATGATGATGTCCGCGTTTCGCATGTACAATCGACCGCTGCGCTATACCGAAATCCAATGTTATGGTCCAGCCACTGCACAAGAAGCATTATCACAATTCCAATCTTCGGCGATCGAAAACAATTACTGTTGGCCGCTCTAACTCTCGTAAAATGGGCGAACGAAAGCATCAAGTCGAGTCGTTCCCGAAACGGTACAAAGTGGAGATGAGCGTGTAAAAAGATAAAAATAAACAATCTGACAATCGGTCGGTATGACTCAGCGGTACCTTACGCTAAGGTGTCCTTATCTTACGATAAGGTGTTGGGTTTTCTCTTAAAGGCTAGCAATTAGTTTCTTCCATTACTCTCCTTTTTACGCTTGCAAAAACACACGCACACACACATTCTCACACCATACACACGTGTACACATGCACTTAACTCGCACTCTATTATACAATCTTAAACTCGTCGTTACGCTTACAGATCTGTGTATTATGGCCATTTGTATATTTTTTTCTTTTCCTTTTATATTTTTTTTCCATACGAACACACTTCCTCACGCATCTCCCTTTCATATCCTCTTATAATATATATTCTTTTTCTTTTCTTTTTTTTTTGTAAGAAAAAGAAAGAGCATTCACATTCGAGCCTATATTGATACATTACCAAAACGCACGATCGACACAAGAAAAATCCTTTCGTTTCAGGACCCAATAGAAGAGATAAACAATTTTATAGCTTTTTCAAACAGTACATGCTTAATTGCTTAATGTGTAAAGTGGATTACACTGTATGAAACTTCGCGCAAGACAAATTAAAAAAGACAAGCAGGAAAATAAGAGCTTTTTTTTTATGATAAAAAGATAATTTTGTGTTATACAGCTTAAGGAATGACGCAAAAAGTTATTCAACCTTGCGCAAAGAGATCGATAAATATATTAATCTTCCAATATTTCCTCTTAAGAGAGCTCGCATTATATATATTGCTTTCCGTATCTCTACACATCATAGCTTTTTTTTATTTACACGGATTCTCATATATATAATCTCATCCACGCGCGCTATAAACTCTAAATCTTTATCTTATCGGTACTTACAAAGTACAAAGAAGACAGAGGTTGACAAAAGCCATATCCGCCATGTCCTATAGCAAGCGAATGACTCTCTAAGAAAGTTTCCAATGATGCAATTACAATGTACAAACGCATGTTACGCTCTCGCAGCCCTCCGGAATTACACGTTTCTACAAGGACAATACCGGAATCCTGAAGTAAATGCCAATACAACTCTAACGTTAATTCCAGAGAGGCCGCATTCTGTAAATCTTACAGATAAGTTTCTTCGCATTTTCTCTCCATCTTCATCGCTTTCAAACTGTACGAGTATAGAATAACGTGCGCAGCGATCTCCCAGCTGCCCTGAGTAAAATCTGTCCACCGCATCAAGATGTGAATGAAAGAAGTTTTTTTCATTATATTTTTTTTTTCTTTTTGATCTAAAACACACGATAAAGTAAGAAAGAAGTATATCGATAATTTATTTTTACTCGAACCAAACTGCTTTGTAGATTCGTGCATAATAATAGAACAAAGTTTATAGAAAAGACAAAATCTAATAATTTGTACGAAGATATAAAGCATTATCGTGGATGGGTTGACATTAAAACAATTTTTGGTCGATAAAACTCTACAAAACGCATTTAACACATAAATCAATAAACGATATATATCCCGTAATTTAACAACTGAGAAATTTTAAACAAACTAGCCATTTTCTCTTTTTTATCCAATTTCGTAACTTCTAATCATTCAAATGTTGCTTTGAAATCTGCCGACTTATGATCTATCGCGTTTCTATTAATCTAACATGAGCAAACAAATCTGCACCTGTGGGCCGAGATACGCTCACCCCTGTTTGCTCCGATTCGAGAATATGTTACAGCTCGAATATATGTGAAACAATATCAAAAAAGCAGTAAAAGGAACATCTTTTTCGCCTTACATTGGTTGCGTCTGTCGATCGTTTTCTGTTCTTCTTTTTCGAATTTAAAGAATTCAGCAAACAAAAAAAATAAAAATAATATTTACGTAATAGGACATTCGTGCGTTCAGCAGCGCACGAATTATCACGATCACGAGGGTCTTTACTTTCCTTCTCTTCCTCCTCTTCTTTTTCTTCTTCTTCTTCTTTCCTTTCAGACTCTGTCTATACACAAACGCGCGCATGTGTCTTAACATACACACTACTACGCAAAAAAATAAGACCGTGTCAACTGACACATCAATGTACTGTTCCGAATCATGCTCGGGATGCTTATCCACAATGTTGATTCACTTGCACAACACGATGTCAAACGTGCGAATGAACGAAATATTCAAATGTATATCAGTATGTATGTAAATTCATATTCGTATCTGCGAATGATGATACAATGTTCGATGCGCGTGTTGTGTAGCAATCTCTGTACAATATGCAACATATGGCTGCGTGAATAATTACACGTAGCGCGATTAACAGCGTTCGATGAGAAATCAGACTTGCTTTTATTTCCATGAAATATGAGAAAGGAATTACTCGCGCACGGAGGCGCAACGTCGATGATTGAAGTCAAACTGTGATATATTATCTTTCCTCTTACTTCGATTATGATAAATATCTTTGTACCCTCAGCAGGGTACACTTCAATGCGTTTGCAGCGCATATACCATTATATTACGATTACAATTTACACTCTAAACAAAAATTTCTATACAAATCCCTTATGTTATACTTTACATTTTTTTTCAAACATTATTTTAATAGTTACATTATTTAAAGTCATAATTATCGCGTTATCAATTAATATATAATTAATTTTAAGAATGAAGAAATCTTACATTTGGAAATAAAAACAATCTGGTTATCATCAAACTGCCTGTTAAAAGGAAAGGTTTAAAACAAAAGAAGCTTAGGACTATCGAAAAAAAGAAGATAACGACAATATTCTGTTCGATTATTTTCGCGGCGAATACTTTTCGATTATTATCGCTGTCGTCACTATCGTAAATGATTGAGCCTGTTTTCATTATCCGCGCAGAATCAGAGACTTGACTTACATGCTACGTTAGCTTCCTAAGCCATTGGAAAAGGTATTGTACATCGTTTGCGTTTTCACGTAGCTACAAAGAGATAAGTGATACTGTAGCAAGAAAAAGTGATCGGTTCTACAGCGACCTCTCAGCCACTCGGAGACGCAATTACCGCTTTGCCGGTTTGACGTTCGAGCAGGTCTGAGCGTGCCTTCAAACGGCGTTGCATCAGACGACTCTCGGTCGGCGGTGACAGCCCAAACCAATTCTGCAGCGAGTCCTTACCGATGACACGATTCTTTCCGATGATCTTGGGGTCGTTCAAATCAACGCTGGAGCGTACGGAGCAGGATTTTGGTCGCGTGCCGTCAAACTCGCTGGATGAATGCGTCGTCAAGTGCTTGCTGTTCTCGGATAATTCGCTGCTGGAGTCGGACATGTGACCGTATGGATGATTATCGTCATCGGTCGACGACGTGGACAGTCTGGGCTCCCGGTTCTCCGCCAGCTCCTCGAGATTTAAAGAGAAATGTTGAAGTACCACGCGATTCACAGCCATTGCGGACTCAGCGAACGCTGAGAGTTCTCTAGCGGAGTTGTTCCTCCTGGAGGTAAATATAACGAACGTGTTATATGCAATAATAAAAAAAAACAAAAACATGAAAGAGGTATCATATACTCAAATAGATATTCACCTTATGATATGAGGCGTGGTAAGTGATCGATCACCAGTTTCGACGGAAGTCGGCCCGGGATTAATCCAGGGATGTTTCAAAATACTATCGGCGCTGAGCCTCTGGTGGGCTTCCTTAACGAGCAAGCCTCTAATCAAATCTTTCGCGTCCTCGGAGATGCATCTCCATTCCTTGTCGGGAAACTCGTATCTACCCTCCTGAATACTGGTGAAGAGCAACTCTTGACAGGCCTGACAATTTTCTCCTCTACTCCAACCGCAATCGGTGCCGCAGTTTCCATAGAAGGGCGGATAACCGCAGAGCAGAATGTACATAATAACACCGAGACTCCAGAGATCGCAACGTTTGTCGTAATAATTGGCCTCGCCAATGAAAGCCTCGACCACTTCCGGCGCCATAAACTCGGCGCTGCCCACCGGTGTCAAAAGTTGCGGCGTTGCCACAGGACTAGACAGCGAGTTGTTGAACTTGATACCCGATCCAAGATCGAAGTCACATACCTTGATTGGCGTCAACTTGTCCGGATATACGCACAGGAGGTTCTCGGGCTTGAGATCTCTATGAGCAATACCTGAACACACAATAAAATATATAAGATATAAAGATTGTGAGCAATTCCTAATGATTCTTATTGGGTGACGCATCTGAGAACGGTCAACTCGTAAGTGATTGATTCTGAATTGATTCCGATACTCTTCTATATATACTTCGGTTTACAAGAGGTTTACAAGGTTAATTGAAG
>Ga0157364_1008034_pt1 | contig 10919 bp, 7 predicted proteins | sample AttsexASBM2_FD_111476 | JGI IMG/M metagenome (GOLD analysis project Ga0157364, IMG submission 111476) | Fungus gardens microbial communities from leaf cutter ant in Ribeirão Preto, State of São Paulo, Brazil - Atta sexdens ASBM2 | ecosystem: Host-associated > Fungi > Mycelium > Unclassified ... | reverse complement strand
TCATTGATATATGTAATAGTTTGAGGCTTTTTTGTGTATAAAACTTAAATGTTTGAATGCTTGATATTTAAATGTTATAGATACTTACGACAGATTCAAGTACGAGCAAAAAACTCGTTTAATCGTAATATCAACACTTCAGGAAATGCATAAAAAGATATGTTCCTTGCCAGATAAATATGTCATGTTTCAAAACGAAGAAACGCATAAAATAAATGGCGAGATTAAATGTCATTTGATTAACATTGGAGAAGAATTTATTAGAACATGGGTCACTTCCGGCATCATAAAAAATTTTAAATACAAAAGAACCATCGATGTAAAAAAACATCTGTATAAAATAAAATAATGTAAATGGGTTTTTTTTGAAAATTAATATTTTCAAAATCGATAGCGTATTATACAAACGCTCAATTTAATTTGAATATGTAAAAATTTCTATCAAAATTTTAATTTATTAGGGATTGGAATATCTCTATAATTCAAACAAAGACTTTTGAAGAGATTAAAATTTTATATATTTTTATTATCATTCTTATTAAAATTAGATTTAAATTTTAAAAATTTTAAATATGTTGATAATTTTAGAATAATTCGTAGAGAAAAGTAAAAAATTAAAAAGATTTATTCATTAAATAATATTTAAAAAAGTTGATTATTATTAATAAATTATTATGATTCTCAAAATTTTTAATAGTAACGTATTCGATATTTATACTTTTATAAACAATTGAGATATACATATATTTACCCAATAGCAGAATTAATATGTGTAACAACAAATCTAATCTTAGTTTATGATATATTTTATTTATTAACAAATAATTTTCATAAATAGGATATTTAAATTAATAAAAGTTGGACTATTGAAAGATCGTTGAATGGAAAATAACCGTTTAAACAGTATAAAGACGACCAGAAACCAAAACCAATTGAATTATATCAAGTTTCTTTAATAATTGTGATGTGCTGTGATGCGATTATGGCACTTATTATTTTTATAATTGAAAAAATTGTATTTGCTTATAAAGTGAAACAATTTTAACTATTTTTACTTATACTACACTACGCATATATTCTACAAATTTATTTGCAAGTAGTAATTTAATTAGTATTAAATAATTGTTAAATTATCTAGTAATAATATATTTTTAAATTGTAATAATATATTTTTTAAATAATTACACACACAGAAAGTTTTGAAAAAGAATTGTTGTGAGAAAGAACTGATTCAAGTTTTGTTGAAATATATATAAATAAAAATATAAATGCACTTTGAATTATTACATAAATTTATAATATATTTTGTGTATCCTAACATAAAAACTATTTAAAATAATTTACATATGTATTGTGAATTTATAAAAGTTATACTCTTACTGCCCCGGGAAAAAATATTTTATATATAATTATATAAAATTATATAAAAATGTATATAATTTTATTTAATTGCAAGTAGACATATTTTATATATAATTGAATATAGTTATATATATTTATATATAATTATATATAAAATATTATATTTATAAAATACATTATATATGAAACATTTTGTCCGGGATTTTTGGCATATTTTGAGTATTAAAATTAGTCAGTGATGAGCCATTGCAATATGCATTTTATAGGAATTGCGAAGGATGCATAACAAAAATTTGCATTAAAAAAATACGAGTTATTTGAAACTAAAGATCGAATTATTAAACAGAAATAGCTGTTCGCTTCAAACCAGGGGCAATTATAATAAAACCTGAGTAACGTTCATTATCCAGAAGAACTACTATTGTACGAAGCCCAACGAATTCTGTGAGTATTGCATAAATTAACATTACTCATTCATTATTTAAGAAAATATTAAATGCTAACTATTATTATCTCAAAGATTACTTAACAGTATGCAGTCTCTCTCGCCAGATTCATTTAGAGAAGTTGGAATGGGTGAACTTACTTAGAAATTATTAATTTATTGTTAATACTAGAGTAAAAAATGCATTTTTCTAATTACAAAGTGATAATTGCGATATATAGCAATATATAGTTTTACAATCGAATAAAATATTAAGAGATATCAAAATATATAAAGTGATTATCACATATTATATACATATACATATACATATATATATATATATATATATATATATATGTGTGTGTGTGTATGTGTGTATATGCATGATAATCTTTTTACATTTATAATATCTAAACAATATTACAAAGTATAAAATCAATATGTCAATCAATATCACAAAAAATAATCGCAATTTTATATATATATATATACGTATAAAAAATCATGATTTATATAAAATTGATTTTAATCGTTTCAATGCCAGCATTAGTTCAATTACCGATATCAAAACGTGCCATCAAAGCACAATCATATGCAATGCCATTTCGCATTATATAGCAATAATGATTGAAATTGATTAAAGTTATCATCTAAAGCTATCAGCTAAATTACATACGCTATATGTATAAAATCTAATATGAGATATCTTTTGCGATTTAATAATGCTAAAAGCAAAACTGTATTAAAGTTGCACACTTTTACGATGATTTTATTTTACTGTTATTATTTATTTTATTTTTGTTCATGAGTTTAAAATAGGCTGGATGGAATTTATTTACAACTTTGATTTATTTACAACTCTGAGCCAATTTTCAGTTTGGTTTCCCTTTCTTCGTTATACTGATCGGTATTTAGATTGCGCGCTGGTTGACAAGGAGCGAAAACCAAGTTGAAAATCGGTTGCAAGTAAATTCCAGCACTGTACTGGTTTAAAATATACTTAGCATAATTATTCATTGGATATTTGTCTAAATACACAAGTAGAAAACAATAATCTGAGAATATAAACTAAGACCCTATCTAAAGTAAATATGATAACATGTTTTATCACTTAATTATAGAAATCAATCCAATCATGATAAGCTATTTCTATTTTGCTTTCAGTATAAATCGTAAATAAAAATTATAAATCACGCCACTCACTATAAAATAATAAATCTGTTATTCTATGTAAGTTACATTAAAATAGTATATTTATATAAGTTAATTATTACTCATAGCTACATTGTAATTTTGTCATCGTTAGAGACAATGAACGATGTGATTTGGAGTAAGACTCAAAAAACTTTCGTGTCAATTTCTAGCGTACCTACATATGCCACGATACAAAAAGAACGCTTCAAACAGAGTCGAGGACTTGAATGCCACAATTTTCAATTACAAAATTTGACATTAGCATCTTTTCTATGTTCTGAAAATATCTATAATTATCTTTATAATCATTCTTTCTAAGTAAATACTAAAAAATGAGATTAATAAAATTTATGAAAAAAAAAATTCAGTATCATATTCAAATATGGATAGTTGATATAAATAATTAATAAAAAAAGTTATAGTATTTTTAACTAGAATTCCTCTCTCTCTCTCTCTCTCTCTCTCTCTCTCTCTCTTTCTCTCTCAAAGATTATAAATATGTATATGGTTTCTAATGAAAATAAAAATTGGAGCGTAAATCATTGTAAAAATAGACAGAAATGTAAATAAAGCTTCTATAGGAGACGAAAATTGAAAAAAATGAAATATAAAAGAAAATCGCAATTTGTCTGTAATGATAATAAAATTGCCACCAATGTAATAGAAGAGTGTAACTATAAAGATGACAAGACTGAAAATATTGCATTGTTGTGACTGAAAATGAAAAAATAAGTCTACCATTTTGCATATAACTATAATGTATTTAACCGTTTTATGATTTTTATTAAATTTGCGTTAATTTATTGATATGTATACGCTGAAGATGACCTGACAAACAAGTCGAAATGTATGTGTTTTTAAGAATTGAAATATACGAAAAATTTAGCTTTTAGTTATTCTGTTATTCATTTTTATAAATAATAATGCTATAAAGAATATCTAGTTTCATATTTAAAAATAGATATCTGTTAATAATGATATCACAAGAATTATAAAATTGATGAATAATATAATCTTTATTATTTATTAATTATTATTAATTATACATTTCAGGAGCACTATTTGGTTCACTTTTACGATAATAAAATGAAGATTACAGGATTTTGTTAAGAAATATGGAATCTACTTTTTGAATCGCTGAATTTTACGTAAAAATGCATCATGCATCACATCGCAAGAACAAAATGTTGCATTGTGAGATTAAATTTTAATATAATTAATAATTTAAAGTAACGAAAAAATATTTCATATTTTTAGATTACAGTTAGTGAAAGCAAATTTAGATGACCAGGGTATGCTTATACAAAAAGATGCCTTGTCTTTTAAAAACGGATTATTATCTATTATTTTTCGTAATGAAACTATTGCAATAGCAAAACTATAAAACTTTTCACCGGAACTCGTGGCTACCGAATTTTCAATACCTTTTTGGACAAACAGGTCAGCTTAGTTTATTAAATTTTTTAAGTGTTTATCTGATTTAACATTTATTCAAATTGCAGTGTTATGGTAGCATAACACTGCAATTTGAATTATTAATAACAATTAAATTATATGATCGATAAGATAATTGTCATAATTTAAAAATAATTTTGTAGAATTCAATTATATACTCATCGTGAAACGATATATGATAATATATGGATGGTAAAAATTTTCTCTTGGAAAATATGGTGCGTTATATTGAATATGCGTCTACTACTGAGTCTATGCACCTTTTTGACACAAAGTATTTTCATACAGAATGAAGATAAACATAAAAATATATCTCTCAGCGAACATTTATTTTATAATTTTGGAAACCTGTGCAATCAAGGTGTGTGTGAAAATGAATGTGTGTAAATAACTGACGAAAATATTGCTCATTTTTGTTAGAAATGACTTTACATTGAGATAAATCTAAATATCGCATTAAAATAAAATTGCAATTATTAAATTTGACATCATATTAAATTTGATTTTTAGAATTAGAAGTAGTTCTTCAATATTTTATGATAATTTTTTAATTTTAAAATATGTAAAAAATAAAAATTACAATATTTAGATAATATAAATAATAAATATTAAAGACTATTGAGATATAACATAAAACATAATGATATAAAAAATTATGTGATAATAATGAAAAGTTATGATTAAGTAAAAAATTAATTTGAATAATTGTAACAAGCTATATTTCCCAGCATCTTGATGGAAAATCGAGAATATTAGAAGTATCATTAGGATTGTTTTGTTCTATAACATACACGTCATTTGGTGTATTATTTATACATCTTTCTAAAAGTATTTTCGTGCCATTTGATAGTTTTACTACCTTGGTAACTAATACTAAGTACAACATTATTGGTCTGAAGGATACAACCGCAGAAGCTATATTTAATATATACTTACTCAAACTATAATTTACTATTCTTTAGATAAAAAATGTATAAAACCGTATAAAAATTAGAGAATGATATTCAAGACACAATTCAAGAAGAAATTATAAGTTTTGTAAAGAACATAATTCAAGAAGAAATTATAAGTTTTGTAAAGAACATAATGTAGAGATTCTTTATTTATGATTTTTTGTATATAAAACTTAAATGCTTGAAAAATGTTGATTAAATATTATAGATTAATGAGGATCCATTTTTACAAGCAAAACAGATGGAACGATTGTTAGCATCAACATTTGAGGATATGCATAAAAAAGCATGTTTTTCCAAAGAGAAATATGTCATATTTCAAACCGAAGCAATGCATAAAGCAGTTGGAAATATTATGTGTCATTTGACCAACGTTGGAGAACCTTATGCAAAAACATGTATAACGTCTGGTATCGTGAAGAATTTTAAATACAAAAGAAGTATCGATCTTGGGTAAATAATATAATATGCAAAATAATGTGCAAAATAATATATTCTAGATGTAAAAATATTGATTTTTTTGGAAATCGACAACGTATTATACAAACGTATTATATAAAATTTTTAATTAATTTAATCTGTACTCTCTAAATTCTTTGAAGTGATTTTTTAGATCTCATCGATCTAAAAAATAAAAATTGAGCAGTCTTAAAGTGAAAGAGTGATTCAATCTTCAATCTTTAAGAAATAAAAATGAGATTTTATTGCTTAGAGTGAAAATCATTTTAAAAGTTTTAGAGAGTATATACAATATGTAATATTTCTATAAAATTTTTATTTTATTTATAACATGGAATGTCTTTATAATTAAAATAAAAATCGTTTAAATAGAGAGAGAATTTCTACACATTTTTAATGTTATATAAAATGGATTTCAATTTTTCAAAATTCCAAAAATGTTGATAATTCTAAATTAATTTTTCAAAAAAAAAAGAAATACATGTTAAAAAATAACTTAGTTATAATTAAATATTAAAAAAGAGTTGATACAACAATTGATGTTATTACGATTTCCAAAATTTTTACTAGAAAAGTACATTCAATACTTATATCTTTTTATAAATAATTGATATTATATTTATTTAATGATATAAGTTCTCTGTGTAGTAGTAAGTCTGATTTAAATTTGAATAATTTCATGTATTAATAAATAATTTTCATAAATAGGACACTTAAATTAATGGAAATTGGATTATTAAAAAAACGTGTTAAAAAAACGTTAGTTGGAAAATGATTTTAAATATTATTATGCTGAAGATGAGACACCGAAACCAATTGAATTATATCAAGTTTCTTTAATAATTGCAGTAATGTGCTATGGGACGATTATAACTCTCATTATTTTCATAATCGAAAAAATTATATTTACTTATAAAGTAAAGCAATTATGAATATTTTTCCTTATACTCTATGAATATATTTTATGAATTTACTTGCAAATAGTAATTTAATTAGTATTAGAAAATCGTTAAATTATTTTGTAATTATAATATAGTTGTAATTGTATAATAATGATATTCTTACTAATAATCAAACACAAAATTTTGGGAAAGCATGTTATACTTTTGTGACAATATTAATCCAAATTTTGTTGAAATATAAATGCACTTTAAATTATTATATGAATTGTAATATATTTTGTATCCTAACATCATACAATATAACATTACTTAAAACAGTTATATATATTGCGAATTCACGAAGATTGTGCACTTGTCGCTTCCTTTGGTGTATCTTCTGTTAATGTAGCTTCTACAGGATGCGGTTCGGTTGGAACGATATCATGTTCCTCTTTTGGTAAAACATATGTGCCTTCTACTATGTCTGTCGGAGTCATCCAAGATGGTATAATCTTACCGTGAATTCGCCATACACCATACTCATTAGCTAAATGCTTTTCGAATACTATGTATTCTAATACATCTTTTCTCAGAATTTCGCTTCCTTGTATAAGACGGCCAAATCTATCGTAAATTGCTAAAACCTATAAATGAAGAAATTTTCACTTAAAAATTGTTTATACTAAAAATATATTATAAAAAGAGAATAAATTATAAAGAATGTTATTGAACCTGTTGTGTGTGAAATCGAACAGTAAGTTGTGCAAATACGTTTTCTTTTGTTATTACATCTGTAGTCCTTGCGTGCACGAGGCGAGCTGGTTCCAATGACTCTAAAAAGTTCCAATGTATAGTTTTGTTCATTATGTTGTGTGTTATTTTCTAAAAATATAAAAGAAAAGTTTGAATATACGTTATTATATATAGTAATAAATGTAATATTAGATGTGGGAAAAAGTTCGTGGCGTTTTTTTAATGCCATCTAACGGGAAAAACGCCACGAACTTTTTTCCACACCTAATATTATAATATTATATTTAAATTAGCAAGAGAGGAACACGAAATATATTTTTAACTTACAGGATATGCCATTTCTGTAACATATTTTATTATTTCCTCTTCATTTTTGCTGTAATTAAAAATTGTTTTATTTAGTAACATTGTTACAAATAGGAAGAAAAAAACTGTGTTTTGCTATATTTATTAATTACTAACAATTCCTTTAATGTACATATATTTGCACAATTATGAAAATATTATATATTTGCAATTTTTTTTTCTTACCTAGCTAAAGCTTTATGTGCCTTTTGATATATATCTAAGGCTTCTTCTAAAAAAAATGATGTCTTGAAGGAATCATCAAATGACTTAATTTTTCTGATGGCCAGAAAAGATTTGCTCTTTTTTTCCAAAAATGTGAATTTTTGCTTTGCTCCCTATATTTCAGTAATAAAATAAATAATTGGAATACACTTTTATCTCTCTTTTAATTTTAAACTTAAAAAAATATCATTGTATATTTTATATTTTCTATTTAAAAGTTACGATATACAAAGTAATAGTAAAGAGCATGTACTTCTTTGGTAACGGCAGAGTATTTTCCATCTCCTTCTGGAGCAACATAAGATTCAAAAATTGATGAAGTACTACTGATATACGCTGGTCTTTCTTTCCACGGTTTCTGCGGTAGAAAACCATGCTCTTTCATACGTGATCGTATTTGCTCCTTATCCATTTTAGTAATATCATCGTCATCGTCTTCAAACGTAGGAAGTTTTATTTTAATGACTTTTTGTCTCCTTTCCTTCTTCCATTTTGGATTCCAGTGCTTAGCTATATGTGCTACTTGTATAGAATTATTAGGATAATTAATAGCAGCAACTAATATTGGTAGATTGTTCTGAAATAAATGTTCATTTTTTTAGATTCATTTCTACATTTGGATAAATAGTTTTCTGACTACAATCAGATAGTATACGTCTCTTTTATTTGTTGAATTTATTCCTATTTATTCTTAATTATAAGCTAAATTGAATTTAAGGTGGTAAGGTAAAATGGAGTAAAACAATTTGAAAAAAGATTGTTTTATAATTTGTTTCATAATTTGGAAGATTGCCAATTTAAAAAATTTAGTAGAAATCAACAAATTTGCAATTAAATAAGAGGAATAAAATACGTTGTATATTTAGCTTTCAAAAAATAGGATTGTATCAAGAACGTACCTGTAACAATGTTCTGTAAATAAACACGGGGCTCACGTATCTTAATAACATTTTCAGAAATTTTACTGCTTGAGAACTGTCGGAAAAAAAAAACAATCATTCGAATTATAGTATATTTATCAATATTTTAATTTAATTTTATATTTATATTATATTTCACATCACGTTTTACGTTAGGGTTATATCAAGTTGTGAATTGTTGTGAATGATCACTGGCCGTTATAGGTTATGTTCAAATTAGGCCCTGCGCATAATGAGGAAATATTAGGAATAGGAATAAATATTAAATTTCAACCTACCAAACATATATTCTAGTGTAACTTATATCTGATTGGTTGAAATCTTAATATTTATTTTCTTAATATTTTATTTTCCTGGGCTAACGTTCCAAAACTTCCTCTCCGAGGAAGATTTTATTCTGTATGCTATAGTATACGTTACGTACACTATATGTTTGTATACACTATATATTTCGAATAAAATTTTCCTCGGAGAAGAAATTTTGAAACGTAATCCTAATATTTGTTCTATTGTGTGCTTTAAACCTATTCTACAATATGCTTTTTGTTTTCTGTTTTTCGCTTTTTCCTATTTTTTATATCTCTTCTTTTTGCTTCTTATCTTTCGTTGCCCGAGGTAAAAGTTAACAAACTTCGGAAGAAACAGAAAAGAAACACGTAGCAAGAAAATGCAAATCGACCATAGCCATTACAAGCACCGACAGATTGATTCGTTTTTATCTATCTAACGGACCGAAATAGTGAAGAATACAATCAAAAAGTTGTAGATATTACCGACCAGATTATGAACATTGACGTAGTTCCACGTTTTATGGATATAGAGACGCTTCAAAATAAAATAACAACTAAATCCTGGCCGCTCTCAAGCCCATTCTACGTTAGTTGTATGATAGATGTTGCAAGTCACAAGATCTGAGCACAAGAATTGTCGTAACATTTACTTAGACTTAAATTGTAGACGTAAGTAACGCACAAGCTTTCACTTATGACGTACAACTTATTATCGTTGTAACTTATTATTATTGTTTCCAAGAGACGGCAATAATAATATGTCATACGCTAAACCTTGTGCATTATTTGCATCTACAACGTAAGTAAGTCTCTAAGTAAATGTTACGATAATTCTTGTGCTCAGACCCACAAGCTTGTTGCTTCAGCCAATCCGATGCTTCAATTTTAAAGTCGCATGATGCTTTCGACGCTACGATACTAATGTAGAATGATCTTTAGGCTTCACTCTGATTGAAGCATGTTGGAGTATGCGACGCGAACAAACCTTTTATATTTTTCAGTCAGTTTTACATTTTCGATATTTTTCAGTCCGTTATCAGATATTTTTTATCGATCTTCGATAATATATGTATCGACATATCGATACATATAAGAGACCTCGTGGATTCCAAATTTCAATAGCGTATGTCTTTTAGTACAGTATGTGCTTCTAGAGCTCAAATATGTCATGATCGGTAATGATATTTGGTATTGTTCGGTACGTCGATAGCTTGTATGCAAAATTATTAAAAAAATAACATTGACTTGTATATATGAGGTCTCTGCTCCCCGAGAAAGCTATTCGTTGCATCTAGGAATCCATTATTTCTGCATGGTACTATAACTGTATTTAAATCGGAAAACCAAAAAAGGAGAAATCAGAAGAAGAAGAAGAAGATTTGTGTATATATGAATTCTGAGTTGATGTTCTTGCGGTTTTTAGCGATATTATAAATGACGTGATTTTCAATAGAACAAGAAAAAGAAATTCGAATTATTTTAATGTAAGAATTGTTTATAAGATAGGAATTTTAAGGTGCTGCAAATGTTGTACAGGACAAGTTACAGCCTCTCAAGCAAATCCATAAATTGGGTAAAGATTCACTTAGGTATACAAAGTATATAATATTACTTATTAGTGATAATTATGTTAACAGATTAATTATTTTTTACAT
>Ga0157364_1008033_pt1 | contig 10920 bp, 4 predicted proteins | sample AttsexASBM2_FD_111476 | JGI IMG/M metagenome (GOLD analysis project Ga0157364, IMG submission 111476) | Fungus gardens microbial communities from leaf cutter ant in Ribeirão Preto, State of São Paulo, Brazil - Atta sexdens ASBM2 | ecosystem: Host-associated > Fungi > Mycelium > Unclassified ... | reverse complement strand
TGTTTAACTGTTTGAGGTACAAACGAAATAATGATCGGTACAAACAAGTACAAACGAAGTACAAACGGCCTGCAGTATTAATTTTTATTTTTGATAAAGTTGAACGCCAGGTTCACATCGGTTTCAAACAGTTAAACAAAAAGTGAAAAATAAAAAATGGCCAGCGCGCAACTTTAAGATTTTTTGATTTCATTTATGCCATTCGAAAGAGAATCGTTTGTACCCGTTTGTACCTCTCCTACTTTCGTCTGTACCTCACAGGGTTCGGAGATACAGCGATTTCAAAATTTCGAAAATGCGCCAAGAGGAGAAGTCGGTCATTTTTAAAGATATCGAAATGGGACCAACGGCATTCGAAAGACAATTGTTTGTACCCGTTTGTACCTTTCCTACTTTCGTTTGTACCTCGAAGGATTCGGAAATACAGCGCGTTTCAGTTTTTGCGCGACCCTTATAAAACAAACTTAGCCAATTTTCAAGATATCGAAATGGGACCAACAGCATTTGAAAGAGAATCGTTTGTATCTCAAGGTTCGGAGATACAGCGATTTTTAAATTTCGAAGCCAAGCATGAAAGAACCTTTCTTTCGATAATTTTCGTTTACTTTAAATTAAATGTGCAATTTCAATTCGCGATGGTAACAGGGATAGATCGTTAAAAGTAAGGAAATTATCAGAGAACGAGAGAGATATGTTGCAAGAATCACACACAAATTTCTAATAAAATAAATAACTGTATTTCATTTGCCGTTTTACAATCAATGTCCAGAGTTCCGTTTCATAGACCGGATTCTCGATAGGATCTTTAGTACATCCGCAGGCGACAACGATATTTCGATACTAATGCCGGTTCGACAGCCGCACTCTTATTAAATCTTTATTATTATAGTGAGCATCTCATAAGACGATTATTGTACAATTAAATGCTAACGATCTGTCGATGGCATACAAGAGCTCGTATTCTTACAATTAGTAAAGTACATTATCCAAAAGGGTAACTTCGTCGCGACTCGGAACAACAATGAACACGCAAGATAATTACAATAATCGGTTCGGCACAGAAAAAGATATAAAAACAGAAAGTGACTCGACTGTCGGCGAAGACAGACGAATGACTCGAAGAAAGGCGAGTGCAAATCGGCAGCTAATAATTTTCCCAATGACAAGGCTATCGAGTGGCACGTGACTCGTAATTCTACGGATTCTGACGACAGCTATTAAACCGGCTGCTTGCAATCACGCGAGTTTTCACGCGCGACTCCACCCGATGAACCTGATGATCAGAAGCTTTATAATACAATGGTAGCAGCATTCATCTCACCCACTATCCTCGTCTTCTCTGGTCTTTATCGCGACAGCTGGTATCCTGAACGTTGAAGCTCACTTCTTTAATTCTTTTGACAACAAGGAAGCGTGCATCTTCTTACAATGATCATAAACTCAGCCACAGTGCCGACCGGGAATTCTCCACGGATTCACGCAGACCATTCGGCTTCCCCTCTAATCAGGACCATGTCACATTGTCGATTGTCAATTATGTGGCCCTCCATATCGTATAGGTCCTCGCGAGCCATGAATCCTTGCGTCTTAGAGCGCGTAATACAAATTTACATAGACTTCTGCGTCTGTAGCTTCTAGATTATTCGAGCTGGGTCGGAATGTCCTGGCAGCTCTGCCACCAGCTCCGAGTCGAAGTATCTGCATATTCGTCTATATTTGCTATTGGATGGGTCAGTAGTTTTCACCTTCCATCGCTTCATTCTGTAAGTAGTGTGTAATATAATCAAGTTTGGGGCAACAATGCATTATCAAAAATATATGAAACTCTATTCTGCATGTCCGGGGTCCCTGGCGAGACCCTCCAACGCCGCACCTTCTTGGCGTAGTTTTCCTTCTTCCAGTGGTGAGACAACGAGATCACAAATCAATATCTTAGCCGATCGTCGACGACTCTAAATCTAAATCTAAATGCGAGACTAACTACTAAAAGAAATAAGTTCTTAACAAAAGAAATAAAAAGAACATAAACGAATAAATAACGTACACTCGTATGTGTGCTCATACGCGCGCTCGCTTGCATGCCCGCCTTCCGAGCCGGGAGGACGCAAAATTCCCCGCAGACATTCCGCGACAGTGACGGACAAAAATTGTCACGTCACAGCATATAAAAATAATGATTATCTTAAATATTTAACTTTAGCAATAATTACGTGTGTGAAGTTGGCATCTCATCTTTTGGCACCGCAAGTTTTGATAAGAGTTCCATTGGCACCCGCAATAGTTCTATAATTCCTGATAGGTTTTATAAATAGTTCCTGATAGGTTATAAGTAGTATAAATAGCAATTTTGTTATTTTTTTTTAACTAAATCAACAGAACTATTTATAAAACCTATAGGAATTATAGAACTATTGCGGATGTCAATGGAACTCTTATCAAAACTTGTAATGCCAAAAGATGAGGTGCCAACTTCACATATGTGCAATAATTGACGTTTTTATTTTTAGTTGATTTATTTATTTATTTATTTATGTAAGCGGTTTTATTTCAAATATTTTGAATAGAAGTAATTCGTTACATATATTTTTAATCATTATTCTAATCCAAGTAATAATAGTTTTAATTCTACTTCAAAGATATTCTCATTGAAGATTCCCTTATTCCAACCCAAATAATGACAATTTTAATATTCTGTATCAAAAATTATTACTAGAAAAAAACTATTGTATCAAATTACAAATTAAAACTCAAATGATAGCTTAACTTACCAAGACATATATATATAAAGTAAGACCTAATATCTTTGATACTTAACTTTAATAATACGTATTTCATTCTTACAAAAGTTTGTTAATTAGCGATTTAGTAGTACTATAATTTTTTAAATGACTTGTAAAATTGATATGTTTTGTATGATATGTTATGTAAAATTGAAAGATTTTTAAAGAAACGCATCGTGAAGAAAAATAAAATGGCAAACTAAAAACGCAATATTTAGATTATTAAAGATATTAAAGATATTGCATATAGATTATTAAAAATATTGCATATGTACAATAACATATGCAATGCATTAGTTTGTATAATATGCTATATCATGCTTGGCTGTCTGGGATGATATTTTATGGAAACTACAAATGTGATTTTTTATTAGTGGTTATGTATAAATGCTTATGTATATAATATGATTAATTAATCAAAATAATTAGCGATATAACTACTATTTTTGGGAAATACTTTAAGTTTATTTGAATAAGTTTTGTAATCTGTAAACAAATCGCGAAATTCTTAATAAATTTTAAGTATTCCAGAAATGATATTTAAATATGTTTAATTGATACGTAAATTCCATATTCAAATTTACATCGACATAATAAATTCAAATATTACTTAAGTATCAATTAAGTATATCATTTTTATTTAAATATCATTTTTATAATATTAGAAATGGCTGCAATCTTTTTGATAATATTTCAAAAAGATTGCAGATTCTTTCTATGACATTTCATCAAAGTTTCATGTTTAAAAATTGCGGACATTTTACTATTTCAGAACTGTCTCAGACAGGTTGCAAACATATTTCGCAATTTTTATAAAACATTTTCACTTTTCGGTTAAAATATTTCTGAGATATTTTCGAAAACTTGTATGTTTTCGAAAACTGCTATATGGGTAATGTTATTCAAACATTGGATTGTGAAACAAGGAGATATTGATTGCTATGAGAAAGTTATAAATCAAGAATTTCAAGCGAATAATTTTCGTCTGTCTAGTTGGCCCACTTAACTTAATCTTAATGAAAAAATTATGAAATAATGCGCTATTCATATCCGCGAACAAAAAATTTTGCGCTTATTCCGTTTAAAAAAATTTATTGTAGGGGCTGAGTAGGCAGCTCCCCCATCCGTTAAAAACAATCGATTTGAAAAATCAAATGTACAGAATTATGCGCTATTATTTCCAAGCATTTTCGATTTTTGTGCTGCTATTCTTAAAGCACTTCCCTCTTGGAGCGAACAGCCATATTCATCCCTAAGTCATTTAAAATTGCAAAATTAAATAATTCTCACTACATAATACATAATAATTCTCTGATTTATGGGAGACTATTTCCAAGCTATTTCTAATAGCAAAACAAATATACAAGTTATTATATACATCATGTAGAAAGAATGGACAGTATAAATTTATTTTATATTTTTATAAATATATTTTTAAAAAAATTCAGAAATAGAAGAAAATTATTATCAAACCTATTATTATATTTATTGATTTAATGCATCTTTGACAAAGTTCTTTACAGTCCTTATCTCTTATTTCTTAATAGGATATTGCTTGGAATTCATAGCGCATAAATCAAAAGTAGACTTCGATTGGTTAAGCATGTATTTTCATAATTTTTCATGAATTATAAATATTAATGTTCGCTCTAAGAGAGAAATGCCTTTAAGGGTTGCAGCGCAAAAATCTAAAATGCTTGGAAATAGTAGCGCATATATCAGAAAATTATTATGCATAATTAGTATTTAATTTTGCAATTTTAAATGACTTAGGGGTGAATATAGTTGCTCGCTCCAAGAGGGAAGTGCCTTAAGAATTGCAGCGCAAAAATCGAAAATACTTGGAAGTAATAGCGCATAAATCCTGTATATTTGATTTTTCAAATCGATTGTTTTTAATGGATGGGAAGGCTGACTTGGCTGCTTACTCAGCCCTCCACAAAAAAATTTTTTTTTAGCTAAACGGAATGAACACAAAATTTTTTGTTTGCGGATATGAATAACGCATTATTTCATATTTTTTTCATTAAGATTTGGTTAAGTGAGGAGGGGGGGGGGCAGCTAGGCAGATGTCTTTATGTTATTTGCAGGAAAATCTTGAAAATGAAAAAACTATTAAGAATAATCCCATTAGATTTTCTATACAAAATTATTACATTGGTGATGCAAACAAAGATTCTCCTCAGCGCGCCTAGTGGCCGTAAGTGGAATTAGCATAAATCAGCAAATAGTTTATATGTAACAGTCCATCAAAATTAGTAAAAAATGTTACTACTTTTTGTTGTGTTACTACTTAATGTTCATGTTACATGAAATCCCCAAATATTTTTGCTTCAAACGAGATAGACATTTGATGGCATTGAAAAGAGAGAAAGCGAAGATGCTGAATGCAAAAAGTGCAAGCAACGTACAGGGCCAAACTTACAGTAATCCGAAAATGCATTTTCATTACTTCCCCAAGGAACCTAATTTAAAAAAAAAATGAAAAATTGCTTTAAAAATGGGCAAATCAACTTTGCAATATATGCGCATTTGTTCAAAGCATTTTACATCTTAAGACTACTTTTCAGAAAGCAAATTTAAAAAATTAGTAATAAAAACTGTATGTTACACCAATTTTACACATCTGCTGATATTCTTCTAAAATATTTTTATTTGAATAGTAATATACGAAAATATCTTTGCATGTTCTTCCAAGTTGTATTATTTTCCATAGGTTGCTTTTTAAGCTTCTAATTGATTTTAATTTAGAATTAAAGAGATACAAGTTGTTTCTAATGTTTGTACGTTCTCAAAATATTACGCACGCACGCACGCACGCATGCAGTTTTGAAATGACATCACCTAAAAAACGCTAAATGAAAGCTAGATTATATCAAGCTAAATTGCAAACTAAAAAGCAAAGGTTTATATTCATTTATTTGTCTTACAAGGAACCCACTTGTAGTGCTTCATAAATAAATATAACAACCAAATCCAGAAAAATAGACTCACTAATGTCAGTGGTATTTAAAGTTTTATTGAAAAAAGATTTATAATCATTGTTTTAAAAACATCTCGATTACAAAAATAAAAAAAATGGGAGTTTATAATTACGAAATTTTTAATAATTGATCTAACCTAACATCTTCTTAAAGTCAGCCAAGGTTATCATCTTTTTTTTCTACAATAAGCCATTAGTCGTAAATCAGAAGTTAAAAACTGAAAATTGACCAATTACAATTGTTAATTTTTAACTTCTGACTTCTAATTTATAAACTAATGGCTTATTGTAGGAAGTCCATAATAGCTAAGCAACTTTTGAAACATTTTTGTCTTAAATTTAAAAATTTCAATTTAATTCTAATGAATAGAATGCATTATGGCATCTCTTTATTCGTTTTTACCAATGGAAATGATTAATCCACTATTTCTTCTTCACTCCTCACACATAGATTTTACAAAACTCTTCTGTTACTTTTACTGCATTTATGGATATTTTAAAAATAAATGTAAAAAATCATTCAACTTGATATAAGATAATTTATTGCTTTAGTTTGTCTACTTTACATTAGTTCCGTCACTAAGATCTCGTCACTAAGAGCGCTCGAGAAATCTTTGCATCGCCAATATTACACGATTATATGATATACAATGTATAATTTATATATACTTATATTACTATGTAATTGTATAATCACATAACTCTTTATATGACTTGATAAAAAAATAAGCAAACTTTTTGAAATACTCGGCAACAAAACGTTATTATTTTTTTATCAGACCTCGTGTAATACCTCGTATAATACCTCATATAATTTTCATGCATTATAATATTATAATTATACATTAGTTTATTATGATATCTTATATTACTTTTTAAAGCGTTGAAAATATTAATAAATTCAACAAAATTGTATACTTTACTTTTTTTATATTTACCATCTTACAGCATCAAATTGATATTTTAAATATTTTTTGCAAGATATATTTCTTAATTTCACCTTGTATACTTCAATTCCATATCATTTTGATATCTATCATAATCGCTAATCATAAACATTAATTATTGAGTTTAGAGGCCTTTCCTCCGATCTTGATAAAATTAGTCTCGACGCGTTTTTGCATAAAATAAATAAATCTGGTAAAAAAAAGTATCGCTCTGTCCCATGAACCGAGATATTAATTAAAGTTGACAAATATTCGAATTAGGAAATCTGTTACATCAGTAGTAGAGAGACATGAAACTAGTAAGAAGAATTTTTTGTTTTAATTACACAAAATTTTCGTTTTCAAAAACAAATTTTCTGCTTTAAAAAATTTCTTTGTTTAAAAAGAAATGGTAATTATTTAAAATACAATTCCCTCTTAGAATCTAAATAAAAATGTACTCATTCGACATATTTTCACTTAAAACGAAAGATTTTGACAAAAAAACGCGGCAGTCGGTCTCGTGAATCGAGTTATTAAGCATTATTAAGAGTTATTAAAGTTCGAGATTTTAGAAGTTAATATAAATTATTCCGATTCGATACAACTCTGTATATGTTCTGTTTTAATTACACAAATTTAATGCTTTAAAAACACAAATTCGCTACTTTAAAAATTCACTGTTTTAAGCACACAAATTCTTTGCATTAGTTGTGAATTTGTGTTTTTAAATCAATGAATTAGTGTCTTTAAAGCAATGAATTTGTGTTTTTAAAGTAGAAAATTTATATTTTTATAAAGAACTTTTTTTATAGAGAACTTGTGTTTTTAAAATTTATTAGTATTTATAGTATTTTTAAAGTGAAGAATTTGTATTTTTAAAGCAAAGAATTTATTTTTAAAGCAGAGAATTTATATTTATAAAACAGAATGTAATCCTCCATGCCATGATGACAATTTCCTAATCTGAATCTGTCGACTTTAACAATTAATCTCTCGATTCACAAAGAGCGACATTTTTTTTTTGACAGATTTGTTCATTTCGTGCAAAAACACGAGTAAGTCTAATTTCATTAATTTTTGAAGTGCAAGGGGATAAACTGAATATTTAATGATAATTGTTTAGAAGAATTGCCATATCCAATTTCAATGAAATTAAGACAGAACATTTGACAGAACATTTCACAGAAACATTAATTATTAAGTAAAAGTTGAAAAATTTGATTGCCAAAAAATTATGTGATCGTTCAAAAATTAGTTTAACGACCTACATGAGGACAAATTCATTTCAGAAAACGATAAGAGACTTACCTGCCCTTAGTGTCGGATCCATCACTGATATTATTAGGTGGCTGATTCTGTCCTGCTGATTCCATTTCGACCGATCTCGGCCTTTGGACGTGTGACCGGTGGGCGACGCTCAGTAAAAATTCTGTGCAGCTATTCTGTGCAGCTAGCTATCACACCGCGTTGTACGATGTTGTACGATATACTCGTAATTAATAAACGAGTCATATCATCGCACACTCATACTGGAAAGTTTACTTTAACCAAGGAAGAAAACGGCACTTTTGCCGAATTGGCGATTATTTGTCACACACAACACAAGCAAGCAAGACTCGCACAACCTGTGCGATGATCTTGCTCAGGCTGCGTTCAGAAATATCACTGAAGTGACCAAAGTTGCCCCCATGGTTGCGTTCCAAAATTCAACTCTGAGCTTTCCAATTGCAATATCCCTAGATACTTTCGTGTACACGGCGACACAAGAGTTGAAGTTCCATTCCAATTGCCTATCGTCGATATATCTACATATCTATACTTAGCGAGGACTGTGTAACATGTTTTCTAGTGACAATTACATGTTACTAATCGCGACGGTTATAAATTATAAAAGGTTAGAGAACGTTGAGTGGCCGACACTTTTAATTTTTTTTTATTTAATACAAATGGAGAAAGCTACATTTAATCTAACTCTATTCGAAACGGATCTCAACCGTGCACAGCGTACACATTCTGTTCCAATTCAATCGTACACAATGTTACATTTTGTATATTCGTGTGTACATTACACATTCCTGTGTGTATTCCTGCGTGGATACGGTCAACGCTATTCTACAAATGCTTTACAGCAATTTTTGATTAGTCAATTTGCAAAATTCTTTTTTCTAATTGGCCAAATGCTTTAAAGCATTTGTAGTGAGACTTTGATCGCAGCCTATATTAAGCAATTGGAAAACATTGCGCATAATGGTGAGGTAGCAGGAACCAATCACAAAATTTTTCTCAAAACACAGAATTCAAATAAAATGTTTGTAAAAATGTATAATGTATAAAAAATGTATAAAAAATGTATAAAAAATGTATAGAAAAATGTATAAAAAATGTATAGATACATAAATAAACTTGGTAATTATTTAGAAATATCCCTCCCCACCCCTTCTTATAATCTTCTTATAAATCTTAATAAAAATATACTTATTCAACATGTTTTCACTTAAAACGAAAGAATCTGGCGAATGACGCGGCGGTCGGCCTCGTGAATCGAGTTATTAAACATAAAGTTGGAGACTTTAAAAGTTAAGATATCTGTCATCTCGATTTGATACAGCTCTATGTATACGTTCTATATATTAATTACACAAATTCATTGCTTTAAAAACACAAATGCACTGCTTCAAAAACATAAATTCACTGCTTTAAAAACACAAATTTACTGCTTTAAAAAGAAATTCTCTGCTTCACAAACACAAATTCACTACTAATACAAAGAATTTGTATCCTTAAGGCCATGATGGAAATATACAGATACAAGGTGAACCATTGCGCATAATGGCGGCATTGAGGATGTGGTTTAAAATTTCAATCAATCAGTTGTTATCCAAGCGGAAACGCTTATGATATTATTTTTACGTTAGAAACAATTTAATTTCAATGTAATTTTTGAAATTAATGGAAATAGTAGTTATTACCATACGTAACCTTAAAATTGTCATCCTTGCGACAAGCCTCCTTCATCAAGAATCATTTCAATCACAACTCTTGATCTTTAGGGAATGAGAAGTACTTTACATTCTTATTAAACACATAATTTGTATGACTTTTACAATCTTTCACGAAACAATTTGGCATGTTGACACTTTGATACTTTTAAGATACGACGATACGTACGATGGCAACACGTGACAATACTCAGTGTCGGCTATATTGCATTTTGCATCATGAGTAAAAACTGATTGGTTCATTGCTCTCCACTACTTTTGAACGACTGCGCATCCACCGGAATGATTCATCTTATATATTTCCACCATGCTTAAGGCTAACATTCCATGAGTTTTTTATCGTACGATGAATTTTTCAAGCGTCAATTAACTGCACGACGGAGAGAATCTCGGACCTCTTTGTTCTATAGCCAATCGACAGACTTAAAAAAATTGTGCGACAAAAACGGATGTACGTGGGTCGTTTGATAAGTTCGGTAAATTTCCATGAAATAGCGCTACAATCCATTTGATGACGCAACATCTCGAAAGATCCACTCTTCGAACCCCTTCAGGCCAAATTTCAGAAAGGACGCATAGTTCACGTTTGGTAGTCATTTGAAGTAGGCTGCTCAAAGTCTGCAAAAGTACTCATTGACGGCGACAATGACTTCCTCATTTGACGAGAATTTCTTCTCACCGAGCCAAGTTTTTAAGTTTGGAAACAGAAAGAAGTCATTCGGGGCCAAATCCGGAGAATAGGGTGGATGAGGAATCAATTCACAGCCCAATAATTTTGTCATTGCAACGGTCGATTTGAGGGATGGCGAGTCTTGATAGAAGAGCACTTTTTTGCGCGCCAATCTCGCTTCAAATGACTATCAAACGTGAACTACGCGTCCTTTCTGGCTGAAATTTGACCTGAAGAAGTTCGAAAAGTGGATCTTTCGAGATATCGCGTCATCAAATAGATTGTAGCGCCATTTCATGGAAATTTACCAAAATTATCAAACGACCCACGTACGCTCGCAAACGAGAATGCATTGAAATATTTTTTTATTCGAATGTGTATTTTAAATAGCAAATACTTTTTTGAATTTAATTGGATTCAATTAAATTCAAAATTATGGATTGAACAAAATTCACACGTGTGCGTGGCGTGCGTGCATGTGTGTGTGTGTGTGTGTGTGTGTGTGTGTGTGTGTGTGTGTGTGTGTGTGTGTGTGTGTGCGCGCGCGCGCGTGTGTGTG
>Ga0157364_1008032_pt1 | contig 10920 bp, 5 predicted proteins | sample AttsexASBM2_FD_111476 | JGI IMG/M metagenome (GOLD analysis project Ga0157364, IMG submission 111476) | Fungus gardens microbial communities from leaf cutter ant in Ribeirão Preto, State of São Paulo, Brazil - Atta sexdens ASBM2 | ecosystem: Host-associated > Fungi > Mycelium > Unclassified ... | reverse complement strand
TATACAGTAAAACACACACACACACACACACACACACACACACACACACACACACATAAAATAAAAATATACTTATATGTAGAAGAGAGGAGGAGAAAGGGGAGAGGGGGAAGAGGGAAGGAAAGAAAGGATGAAGAAAAAAGCTCTTTATAAGTTAGAAAAGAGAGACAATTATTGATAAAAAAATTCGTAATCATTTAATAACTACGCTCAACAGAATTTATCATGTTGTATCATTTATTAAGAAATAGACAATAGAAAGATAAAACCAATATAATAAATTTATAAGTCTATATAACGAATAGAATAAACCATGGTAGGCCCAGCATTTATACAATAAAATGACAATTCTAAAATGTATTTCACAAAGTTATTTCCTAAAACATCCCGCGCCGTTTTGTATCTTTTTATTTTTGAAGACAAATAATAGTTATTTTATACAGTTTCTGTATAAAAGTCCAAGGTAAAACTGTGTGTTGTGTACTTTCCTCCCTTTATAATTAGATTACTCATAAGTTTTTCTTTCCCCGCGAATTAGTTACATCGGCTGCGAATTTGTTACATTCATCGCGCGATTAATGTATTTGTAATACGTGGAATGGATACATTCTCAGGTCTATAAAAATTAATGCGTCCATTATTGGTATCTCGAGTACTTGGCGAGGAGTTGACGAGCATCGTTCTGTATCCTTTCATCGTCTTTACTTGTAACTGATACGTCACGAATTTTTTCTAGCAACTGACAGGCCAGTTGATAGTTGCCCAGTGCTATATAACATTTGCTTAAAAACAGCCTGTTCTCCAGATTTACTTTGGCCGAAAAATCCTCCGCTTTCTGGAAGCTATCAATCGCATCTTCATACGAGGCACTTGGTGGCTCCGAAAATAATGTCGCAGCAATCTACATAAGAAAATAATTAATTATTGTAATTTATCTCGCTATGCATATTTTTTTTGAGTTGCAAATTCTTCGATCAATCTTGATCAATAATTAATCATATGTAAACTGAGATGCTGTTTGGAGAAACATCAAACCATGAAACATTACCTTTCTTTCTATCCAACCTAAGTTAGCCACCTCGTATTTGAATCTGCCGAGTAGATGATGCAGATCAGCATCATTTGGACATATCTCCAAGGCATTTATTACATGATCCTTGAAACGGTAACCGTTTTTTATTTTTTCCGCTAGTGGTAAAAAGTCACCGTTTACACCTACAAGTATAGCACACCATTTGTGCAGACATGCATTTGGTGTAGTGAGAAGCTTTTCGCAAGCGTCAATTCCTAAAATAATTCGTTACAAATGAGGACTTTGTTAAATGAACGATTAACGATACAGAAAATTGAGCATAATTTGTTATACCTGCACAAACAACAGCTTGTCTTACATTTACAACAGTGGTGCAATTTGAATATTTGTAACAGCTTCTGGCATATCTCCATACTATGTCTACACTATTTGGGTACATGTCTATGAGATCTCGTAGTTCAAGGTAATCATTTTCTTCATATCCATCTTGTTTGTGATGCTCATCAAAAACAGAAAGGTCTAATCCAGGGCAGGTGGCTTCAGTTGTCCTGCATCACTAAGCGTATAATCTTTCCCGTTTAAGTTTCGAGTAAGAATCGTTGTAATTTCGGATAAAAACGTAAAGTAAATGCAACTCAACAAATTTCAGCATGCAATTATAATTTAAATGAAGCCTGTAGATTACTTGTGAGTACAAGCAAAAAAATCTTTGATATAGAATGATTGATTTGATATATGCAATAATGCAACATTAAACTAAATTTACAGCTGCGATATAACCACGATGCACTTGAATGATAAAGATATTAAACTGACCTATTTTCAATGTCACTTATACCATTTTCGCTGTCTGAACAGTCGAAAAATTCTTCGTCGCCTGCTGTTGAAAAGCCATCCACATCAGTATCATTATCTGTTGTAGTGTACGTATGATCATTATCACGTTTAGAATTAAGCTTCTTCTTCTTTCTTTGTTGATTTTGTTGTGCTCTGAAAAGGATTAGATACCAATGAAATTAAATTAAACAAAAACGTTAACTCCTAGAAGATATTTGTCTAATATTCATTCTGATGAAAAAAACTAGAAATGTAAATGTGTTCTTCTAATCTGTTGACATTCTTACACTTAAAAATTGTATAACATTGGAAAAATAATGTACATAACGCTTGGAAAAAAATTTAATTTAATTTAACTTTTAAAGATAGAAAAGAGACAATTCTTTTCGACAATATATTTCTTATAACTTTAAAAAATATTATTGTAAAAGATTATAAATTGAAAGCCATTCTAAGCCGCAAGGCAAATTAAATAAATAAATAATATAAACATATAAATATATATAAACGTCTGAATAAACCATTAGTATCTAATTAATCAGGATTAGTAAAAGAAACTGAATTAGACCAAATACTTTAGGAACATTTTATACATCTTAAAATATCAATGAAAGAAATATCAATAAAAGAACAGCAATTATTACCTCAATCTCTCTAATTCCGTTTGCAACTCGGTGAGACGACGATCGACTTCGTCCAGATGGGCATTTTTCATGGCATGTTGCTGTTTCTCCAAGACCTTCTGATATATAAAGATACTAGCAGCGCTTATAACGCCTATAGTTGCTCCGATAGCAGCGGCGATCAAGTTAGTCTGCAACTGACTGCTCATCTTGTTTGAGGAAGAACTCCAACTGAACAATCAGTGTTCTAAAACAATCAGTGTTAAAAAAACAGACACGAAGTTGTACATTTCATATGGTGAAGGAAAGAGTATACAATTCATTCGAGAATACAAGTGAGTTTTTAGTTCATTGATGGATCAATCGCATTATGTACAAGTACAACTTTTATGAAACAAACATTTGTACATAATGTGATTGATCCATCAATCAATGAATTAAAAAATACTAGTGCTTTTCATTTAATGACACAAATCAATACAAATATCATTTTATCTTTGTTATTTATTGGAATGTCAAGGAGAATAGTTTGTGTTAATTTGTATCATTAAAATTGCATTCAAAAATTTCATGCGGATGCACTCATGTATTATTTTATTTTTATTTAACATTCGATGAAGTTTCTAAACATCTAAATAGAAAGCACCCTATGTTGACATTGAGATGTACATACCGTTTGTGAATTTTAGTGACGTTTTATAAATCTTCGTCCGAAAATGATGTATCATGATTTAACTGTATTTTATCGCGCAACGAAATCTCTCGGAATCTCGTCCGATCTCAACGTGTCCTCTGATGTCCTCGAGATGCGTCCGTCGCCGGACTTCCCGGTAAGGTCGATTTAGCGCCCGACAGCCCGTGCTATATCGAGGAACTATCTCGATGCCACGTGCTATTTTTCCTCACGACAGCGTGACACACATATGACGTGTATATGACGCGGCCAAAGGGCAATCACAAAACGTTCACGAGCGAGTGAATATAATCGCATAAAAAAGGCACGGCGGTATCGCTGCGCCTTGGCTTAGCGCTGAGACACTACCAGTGTCTCCAGATTCATTACATCATTATCTTTCTTCTCTCTCCTCCTTCCCGAAATGTGTGTGATAGCACATTGACCCTCCACGTCCGTAGCCTCAATTCTCAATTAAACCTTCGGGGCAATTCAGGATCACTATAGTCTTCCGTTGTCTTTCTTTTGTCTCCTGACATATCTTTCCCAATCTTTTCACTCACGTTGGACGAGCCAATTTCTCTCGATCGAGGAAATTTAATTAAATATCTGTAATCTGAACGCGCGAACATCGGCCGACGCGAACGTTAGTGCTAACATCGAGAATTCCTGCAAGTCATCGAGTGTCGATGAAAATCGCGTCGATAAGTTACTGCTACGATAATCGTTATCGAGTATATCGAACGATTAGAAAAGGAGGGATGAGAAATTTTATTTACTCACATATCGGAATTATAAAAATTCGAATCTATATCTATATCAATCTATATCTATATCTAAATCTTGGTATATCAGTTTAACCTTCCTTAAATCCAATATTGAAAATCTTTTTTCTAGATATGAAATAGAATCAATTACAAATATTAATTGTAATAATACATATTAATTTACAAATATAAAAATTAAATATTAATTGTGGTAAAACAATAATTGTGGTAAAAAAAATTAATTCAATACCGAATATCGATTTGATCCAAATAAAGGAGTATGTTTTTCTGTGGTCGTATATTTTATTATACAGTATCTTTTTTTATATAAATATATATATATATATATATATATATATATGTATATATCTATATAATATTATGAACTTAGGCATTTACAGAGAATATTCTGTATAGAAGCAGTTATAAAATTCAACATGCGTAGAAAATACGAAGACTAATCATTCAAAAAAATTGTATGCAAACAATTCTTTTTAAAAATTCATATACATTTAAGTGTATATATATTTAAAAGCAGAAACCGCTTCGAAATTGTTCTCATTGCTATAAAGCCTATTCTTTTTACACTTTTTATACATTATCTAATTAATAATATTTAAAATCTTGATTTATTCGCGTCGCAGATTCTCCAGTCTAGCTTGTAGATCCGCGTCAGCGTCTGCAAGATTGCCTGCTCCTTCTTCGTTACCTGCTGCAGCGGCAACCGGTTGCTTAGAACCGGCTACACTTAGCGATCCAGATGCTTGCGGTAATCCAGAGAGTTGATCCGTCAACTGTAGACCCAGCTCATCCAACACCTGTGCAACTACAGCATCACTGGGAAAATAAAACGTCAATGCATATATATATATTTATAAAAAAAATACATATTTTACAATATAATTTTATTTATAATTTGAACTTCACACATTTGCTGAAAATCCAATAATTTAAATGAAGAAGACCTTATTGCAATTTAATAATGTAAACTTATTAGGCCGATATTGACAGTTCATTCTTATATTTAAGATTTAAGTAAAGTCTTAAGGTATCAGAAACCACAATCAGGAATCGTTGTTAGCATCTTAAAACATTACTTAAGATAGTCTTGAAAGAAAAATGGATAGAGAATACTAGCTATGGAATTTATATAAAAAAACTTAATACCTTTCTTCTTCATCTCCTTCATCTTCCATTGCATCATCTATTGCATCGTTCATGATTTCTTCCTTCATATCCATTATCTCTGATTGTTTTTCAAATTCTTGTAATATTTTCTGTATTTGAGGTAAATTTAATTGTCTATAAAAAAAATAGAAATAAGAAATAAAGATTAGCCATTATTAAAAAAAAAATATATATATATATGAACTAAATAAATGATTGTAATTAATAATTATACTTTTAGTTCAAACACAAGTAAACTTCTCTATCTTACTAATAAAACAAAATTATTAACACATTGATACATGGTGCACTTACTTGTTCATATTTTGCATCGCTTTGGTCACTCCTTTCATAGCTTGTGCCATTGTGTTCTGGGAACGTAGGGTTTGTATTTTTAATGACACTGCTTGAATATTTGCTTTCATCAACATAAACTTCTTCACATAACGCCTTGTTCTGACCAGATCTTTAGCCATAATTTTCACAGCGTCCTACAATCAATTTAAAAAAGACAGTATAATATTATATAAATAGCAATTAAACAGAAGAATCTATATTGTAGATTACCATTTGTCCATCTTTTGCAAGTTTCTTTATATCCGCTATAATTTTCTTTTCTTGTTGTTCCATTCTCACTCTTTCTCTGTCCAAATCCCGCATCGCTTTGTTCAATGCCCTTTGATTCTTCCTGAGCATTTCCTCAGGAGTAATACGCTTGCCAAATAACCACTCCATGGTGCTGACAAGCGATAATATATCAAATATAAGTAGAATACAAATTTATATTAAACAAATTTTATATAATACACGTTATACAATACAGATATATAAGTACAATACATATTTCAAAAGACATACCTTGTTAAAATCGCAATTAATACTTGTTACAGTTGCAAATATTTTCTTAGATGATCACACTATGCTATTGCCATATCAATTCACATGCAAATTGTCCGCATGAGCACTCTCAAGACCTTCCCAGTACCTAATAACTAAAATATACACTTTATGAACTACAAATTTTACAGGCTAAACCGAAGAGAATACATGAGAATGTATTCTCTGCGTTGAATTTTGTACGTTTCGTAGTCGTAGTTCTCTTAATGTGAAACAAACGTTTCTTGGGGATATATTTCTAGTATATCTATTGCCTGTTATTTAGGCGATGACGAGCAATGACGCACCGACACAAACATCAAAACCATGAAAACTGTGACTTTACCAGATATCCTGTTGATACGTATCAAGAAATTTTCGCGTACCTCAGGCAGTACCAAGAATGACATCACGAGCGGTATCGGCGCTCTTTTGACAGTTCATACTTCGACTTCACGTATAACCAATAAACCACGAGCTAAGAAGTAACTGGATGTACTGGATTGGATCTACTTTGCTTGAGATTATTCTTCGCAGAGCGCAGGGCCTATACTCTGTAACTGTTTTAGACAGCGTTCCGTTTCACACATGATGCGCATGGTGCTTTATTTATCCTTGTTATTCATCATATATTAAACAAAGATAAATGATGCATCATGCGCACCATGCATGAATCGGAACGCAGCTCTATAAGTCTACTGACAATTGTCGGTATCGTTGCGCAGCTTTTTCACCATATAAAATATCTGCGCAATAACACCGACAACTGTAGGTAGGCGTGTAAAGACAATTACGGAATCGCGCCCCAAAGCGAAGAAATTAGAAAACGAAACACGCCATATTATGTATGACTGTCAATCCGAGATTTGATATCATGGCAAATGCGAAGTATTTAAAAATTCAAATTATGTAATATTAAAATAAAACATAATTGCGAATTTTATATAAATATAATGATTATAAATACGTTAATTGAATTTAAATTATATTCACGGAACAATGTTAGAAAGAGATGAAAAATATAAGAGAATACACACAAATCAACTTTGATATATTTATCTACAAATTCAAACTAATACGAAATAAATACGATTACTAATGCCAATCTGATTGTACATGAGGTTATATTAATGTCTACAATTCTTTTAAAAAAGGAGGGACAACAAACGATTCCAATGATTTCTTATATTGAAAAATGCAAAACACAAAGATATAATATGTACATATTTGTATATAATATATAAAAGGATTATCCCATTTTAAAAAGCAAACCTAGATAACTTTAAAGTTTTATAAAAGAATTTTTATTTTCTTAAATAAAACCGTGATTTCTCTTATATATAATTCTTCTCTAATCATCTTTCTAAAGTTATTTAGATATGACTTGTAAAACAGGATACCTTGTATATTAGACAAACAGTAAATTTATTAGATATTGTAAATGTATAAAATTTGCATATATAACTTGCATCTTGTGAAAAAGCATGATATATATGTAGATAATTTATTTACGTAAATAAATTGATATTCGGAGAAAAAAGAATCAGGTTCCATAAAATGTTCGCTACAACTGTTAGTTTTAATTGCTCTTTTCCTCTTTATTTTACAAGTATTTATTTTAATCCCACGTTTTCACCCGAAGCTCCGGTTCGAGAATCGACCAATTCGGTGAATGTTTTTCACTAGATAGCCAATTGAAGTCATCAATGCAGTTCCAATTGTTAATCTTTGGATCAAGGCCGGCTAAATTAAAGTGACTCGTCTGATCTTCGTAAGACCAGTTGTAAGGTGCTACATGTATCTTCGTACAATCCTCTATGATTGCCCTACTTGTGACATGTAAATAAATGGTACAGTCCGTCGATGAATGTAATCGCAGCTGCTGACATGCAAAAGCAAATACACAATCACTGCAGTCGTGCACGTAAACAGAGGATGTCACCGGTCCAACTAATATAGTGCATTGCTTCAGGTTCACCATATGCAGGGTGCTCGGCGTACCATATATCCTTACAGTACAGCGAACCAGATCAGAAAGTAGAATGTCATTCTTATTTACATTCTCGGCATCCAACACTATACGTTCGTTTACCTTGCCCAGAAGCATACAGGCACTATCTCCGTACTTGCTCGACAATTTATTGTTCTGCTTAGTCGAGCCATTCACAATGCTCTCAGATATCTTGAGATCTTTCAAGCCGTCTGTGATGTCGAGCCCCTTATCGGAAGGCTTTTTCACGATTCTACGATTCTTAAAGCCAAACTTCTTTTTAGGCAAAAGCTTCATCTCCAACTCGGAAGCTTGATTCTCTAACGATTGTAAATTTTCTTGTGCGCGTCTTATGTCGTAAACCTTTAGAAACATTTTAGATTGTGATAAATAATTCTTAAGCAGTTGAATCTCCTTGTTTGACTTCTCGAAGATTCCCGGCAATGCTGAGGATGGCGTGCTGGATGCATCGTCTAGCATATCCTTGATCTTTTTGCAAGAGGAATAAAATGTATCTTTAAAGTAGCTGCTTTGCTCGGATTCCACGGCGAGCGATTGACGTTCTTCTCTTCGCCTTTCGATAACATTTTTTCGCTCTCGATCCCTCTTTGTGATACGATCTGGCAAACTTTCCTCTATAAATTCTGTGGGATCCATTTTAGTTAATGCTATTTCTCAGTATGGATTACACTGTTTTGAATTTCAAACGTCTTCAACGTGTTTGACTTTTCTTGGTTCATCAATCTCTCACTTTTTTTCTTATATTGTGGAAAAAAAAAGTTATGTTTTTCTGATGAATATGGAGGAAGATGCTGAAACACAAAATTTAAACACAAAAAAGATTTATCATTTTCATCATTTTTTTTAGATTCCTAAGTAAAAACTTGTAACTTTTGTATAAAACTTTGTAAAATTACTTTTTAATAAATAAAATTACTTATAATGTTCAGTAAATATTATATATATATATATTAACTAATTTCTTTATTAAAAAATATATTACACAACTGAGGAAAAAAACATTGCCAATACTCATATAAAAGTAATAAAAAAACATATATATTATTAGCTTCATAATTACATAATTACCTTTATGAGATCTTTTTCGTCGGTCTTAACAAAGCACAATAAAGCGTTTCCTATTCCACTGCCAATAACTACCGCTGCTACGGTAATCCCGATAAATTTCAACGCCATGAAGATTTAATGCTCATTGCGCTTTCCTGTCCAGGTCTTGTAATCAAATGTCCTCAAATGATCACTGCCAGACAACTGTTCTCCAACAGTGTAGTAACCCTCCAATATTATAGGAAAATGTTGATGCATGTAATATCTGAAATCTAATACATGAAATATAGAGGATTGATCTAATCAAGAGGTTTATTTTATTTAAGTAAACTTCTTGCATGATTTAACTTTTCCTTTTTTTTTTATGTTAGAAACAAAAAGGAAAAAGAGATGAACTGTGCAAAGAGTTCAGCTCTAAAAATCTAAGCAGATATAATTCACATAGTACAGATCATTCGAGCAATATTGTAATGTTGTAGTAATATTGCAATAACAATGACTGTATTCAGCAGAAAAAGTTGCTTTGAAACTTGTAAGATTTTTTTTATATAATTGGTTATATTTTTAGTTGGTTTATATTTTTAGATCCAGTGAGGAATATAAAGGGCAAGATCAATCAGCTAATTTTTCTACTAAAACAGCAATTGTAAATGTTATAACAATGTTGTTGTAAACTTCAGTACTGGGAAACAATTCAATGGAAAAATAAATTGACTTTTGATCATTCTATGTAGTTATCCTTGCAAAAAGTCAGTTCATTTTAGCTGTATTGCTTTATATATTTTCTCTTTTTCTCTCCAAAATGAAAAGAAAAAGAGGAAAGATGAACCCTATAAGAAGTTCAGTTAAAAAAAAACAGGCCTAATGCAAATTCATACAGAAAAATCTCGGCAATCTATCATATTTATTGCCAGATACTAAATATAGGAAGTGACTGAGAGATCCTTTTTTTTCAGTTGTACTCTTTAGCCATTTCTCCATTTAAGTTATCATTGCTCATTTTATCTCGAATATACAAGGCATGATCCAGAATAAATCTAAATAGATTAAAATTATTCGAGAATATCGGATATGGCAATAACGTAACTCTAGGCAGAGCAATTCAGAAACGAAGATGAGGTTCTATAACTAAGCGGAGTAATTCACCTTGCGAAGTGTTCAGGCGACGCCAAAATCCGTACGATCCCAGCAACAGTACTCCCTCGAAGATAAGGAAAGCCTTAGCACTTTTCTTGAGGGTTTGCACGAAGCCCAATTTGCTCGGCTGTTTCCTGATCATGCTACAATGAAACAGGCAAGATTTCCTAAAATGGAAATCATCAATACTGCGGGATATGGAACTCGTAACGAAACATCGCGCAACACCATTTAACGCGGTGTAAAGGAAGGCATGAAGAGGGCGTCTCGTGAATAAAATTGGAATTAGAGAGAAATCTGAGAGAGGACGTTTTCACTCGAATGAACTTAATTAGACACATCTGCTAATTAAGTAGAATATAAATATCTATTTAATTTAAATACAATGAGATTTTGTTGATGATTCTCAATCTAAATATAATAAATTATCTTTATTATTAATGAGATTCCAGGAATAATTGAATATCGACTATAAATATATATAATATTATCCCAGTCAGAAATGATAGTGGAATCGATATTGAATCGACGTCAAAAGCATCAAATCGATGTCGATCGACATTGAATCGACATCGATTACTATGTAGATTTCATTATTATTTTTGACTGGAACAGTAACCACCTGATGGATAATAACTCAAACTCGGATGATAACAATATAATATTGTAGTTTTTAATTGAAATTAAGTTCATTGATGTATACATATATCTACAAAACATCATTATTTATTATAGTATTTATTATAGTA
>Ga0157364_1008031_pt1 | contig 10921 bp, 1 predicted proteins | sample AttsexASBM2_FD_111476 | JGI IMG/M metagenome (GOLD analysis project Ga0157364, IMG submission 111476) | Fungus gardens microbial communities from leaf cutter ant in Ribeirão Preto, State of São Paulo, Brazil - Atta sexdens ASBM2 | ecosystem: Host-associated > Fungi > Mycelium > Unclassified ... | reverse complement strand
GTGTACGAATATCTCCGTCATCTCTAATTTTAAATTAAAACAAAGCAAGTTCCAAATGATTCTTCTATATAATATAAAATATAAATAATATCAATAAAAATAAAAAACAGAATCAAGGAATTCATCGATCCTAGTACGTGTGATACAATCATTTAATAATTATCCGATCAGTCTCTTTCTCTGTTATATTTTGTTTATCATCCGAATTTCAGAAATAGACATGTCCTTCCGATTTTAATTTCAAACAATTTCTATTTTCTCTTTCTTTTTTTTTCCGCTTAATTCTATCTCCTTTCTCAGGAGTTATTAAGGCCTTTGACTAGTCAAAGGCCTTAATAACTCCTGAGTCTTTGATTAAATGTTCTGATCACAATTAGTTTTTAATGAGACTTTGAGGTTTCCAATTAATCTTTAGTAAGTAATCTTTAATATATATAACAGCTTTCTATGTTACATCATGCTATCAAGAAAGACTTAGAAAGAGCTGAAATTATACATCTTTAAAATAATTATTAAAACATTGTATATAATGCTGCGTACTAATATCAGTGACACTAAAGTTGATCTTTTTGCTATTATTTATATTTAAACTAAAAGAAATCAGTTCGATTAGAAGTCAAGAAATAACGAAGGAATTTTTTTGTTTTGATACATCAAATGTGCACGATTATTACAATTTATCGTCCCTTAATTAAATTTACTATTATTGATGTCGGAGTGTTTTTACCGAAGATTCAATCACAGACTTTGTTCTTGTTCTTTTTTTGAAGAAAGTTGATCCGGATGCGAATCGAGCATAAGCTAGAGATTTTCGAGCATTCAAATATGATAAATAATGATATACAGGCGCGTTCACGATTAATCAGCAAGTATTTTAATTCTTGCTCGGAAGTGATAACAATTCTTATTTTTTCTACTTTCCATATTTTTAGTGAATAATTAATAATAATTAACGATTGAATTCGGCTTTTACTTGCGCACATGTATTTTAGCACGATTCGATTCGTTTGAATCCAAGTAATAGCGAAATTAAGAGTAGCATGTCTTTTTTTATAAATTTTTATAACATTTCATTCAAATTTATAAGATTATTATTGAATATGTATTCGAAATATGAACCATGAGTATTGAAGATGATCTCGTTTTTAACTTGATAGCTTTGTTATGATTGTTTGCGCGTGATCTTATAAATTTTTTTTTCAAATTGTTGCGACGCGAACGTTGAAGAAGCGTAAGCGACTTTTTTTATGAACAATCAGCAATTCATGCTCGTAATTCGTCGCCGAGAAAGACGCGTGATTCCCTATGCGATTTAATCTTAGCTCAATCAAGAACGAGCGAACGGGAAAGACAGTAAACCGGAAGTAAGACTAGATACATACGTGTATGATATGTGTGAATATAATTAAGGACTAAAATCGGTATAATTTAGGTACAAAATTTCTATTTCCCGTGTACAATTAAAAATTATTGGAATGATTAAATAGTCGACTTAGTATAATACTCTTTTCTGTTTGTTTAAAATTCTTTAAAATTTTATTTCATTTTAATTAAAATTTGAGTTTTAATTAAAAGGAAATTTAATTTGAAGGAAATATTATTAATTGAATATGAATCTGATAATTATTTTCAGATTAATTTCGAATTATCATAAGTCCACTATTTGTCGCAGAAATATAGATAGAAGATTTAAAAGCTTAATTTAAATGATTAATAATATTAATTTTAATATTGTTTGTCAATTTTTGCGAGATTATTTTTATACATGTGTAGCGGAAATTCTGATTTACTAAAATTGTACCGATTTTGATTTTCAATATAAGACAAAAAAAATAAAGAGGAAAAGAATATGCGATTAATGTTTCCTATTAAAAGTAGACGAAATAAATGACGAAGTTTGTAAATAGTAGGCTCGCTGTAGCTGGTCAGTCCGATATTTATCGATTTACTTCGATATGAAAATCAATTGCGCATTCTTATACACGCATTTGTGTCCTCTTATACGTACATGCACGCGCGAGCGCGCATATTGCATTTGAGACGTGAAGGTACGCATTTTACGATGTGTCGTATGAATTACGATAGCGGAGGCTAGATGATAAGGTACCTACGTTATAGAGATAACGAGTAATTAAGCGACAAAAAAACATAAAATAAACAAGTCCACGTATACTCCACACTAGCGAATATGCCTTCATTATGGAAAGTGGCTCTGGCACGAGAGATGCACGAACAATAAAGTTGCTACGGAAAAGAAAGAAAAAAAGGATCGAAAGCGATGGTTCTCTTGTTTTTGATTTAGCACAATCCCACACACGTATACATGTACACGCACATATCCAAATCCGATCTCACATCCTCCACATTCCTGGCTTTTTTAGCATCCAATTAAGTTTCTCTGCAGCGAGCACGAGTGTCACTTGAAATTAATTCAATTGATTTAATTAACTTCGATTAATTTGTTTTGCTTTTCGTTTACATCGTCCCTTGCACTCGTATTAGCGCAATTTTTTTTTATTTCGATTTCGTTGTGATAAAAGCACAGAGAAACATTGCAGATACGGATTTTCGTATTGTAAATAAATTCCTTTCTATCGTGTCAGAAAGAAATTGTTTGAACAGCGTATGGCGATTAGTATAACGAGATGGTAAGTTGATTGTTACGAACGATATCGTTCGTTGCCGATCAATGAAGCAGCAGGTGAGCAATTATATCGCCGTATCGGCGATCCTTCTCTGGGATTCGCCAACGCGAGGTTGTACAAATTGTAAATAACTTAAATCTCTCGCGACAGAAATCCGCCGATATCGAGCGAATGGGAAACGTCTCGCTAAAGCGAGATTTTATTTACATTCCGCTGCGGAGCTATATTATTGATTCGTTGACATTCTCAAGTGGACCAAGAAACTACGGTGTAAGAAAAATTTTACTTGCGTTTTACCATTGCATTTAAAGTGACTGAATGTTAAGAAAATTAATTTGAAATGTCTGTACACAAATGACAGATAAGAGGGTTGTAAAAATAACAAAATAATGTTTCATGAATTTTTCTGGGATTGGCAGATACGTCATTGTGTTTAGTTACAAAATGCAAATTGTCTCGATAACAAGAAATATGAAATATTGCAATTTTTCATTTAAGAGTGAATTAAAAAATTTCATTTTATAATGATTGTATTTCTTATTCCGACGTTTTGGAAATGTGCGGAAGTTGACAGATCGATATTCGGCGGTTCTGTAAACCGTGGGACGAAATAAAACGATTCTTGTCGCTTTCCTATCGGTAGTGTAGCCGTAGCGATCAGAGATATAAAATTGTGACGACTTGTCGTTAGTAACTAAGAGGCCTTAATATTATCAAGTTTACAATTATTATTGTACATCGGTACAAGTTAAGAGTAGTGTACTTACAAGTTAGGTGAATATATAAGGAAATCGTAACAATGACCGTTATCGATTATACATACTTGCTCGGATCGAGCGCGACTTCGTTTGATTTTTCGCCGATTTCTTGCATGACTTCGATCATCCATTTACGATATTAAAGCAGGATGAAAATCCAACTTTTTACTTTTATAATATTACTTTTATAATATTTTGAGATTATCAATTTCAAGAATAAATTCCATTTTAAGAAAAAATCCAATTTATCAGACTTAAAAATAATAAATATAAATTCTGCTAATTTAATTTGTTTAGATTTTCAATTATTCATGATATTATTTATTTTTGTTCTTCAGTTTACACATATTATTTTTATTTTCTGTAACACTTTTTCATTTTGTTATTATTATCAGAAAATAATAAGAAGAATAACTGTATTCGATAACTTCTGCAAAATATGAATTTTACGGGTCTGTTTCTTTAAAATCTGATGATTCTCACGGTATTCGTAAAAATGCGAAGTATCGAAAGGTCGACAAGAGATCGCCGATTGACAGCAGCTAGCAAAAAAAACCAAGAGAGTGTGAAAAGACGGGGGAGCTTTCATCCGTGCAGTTACATAATACTTACGAGTCATAAACCAGCATGCGAATAAGGTACGTTTGTCGCAATCACACGTTTTACGATCCGCGTTTAAAGCATCTCGACATACAGGATCGTAAATAAATACAGCACATAGTAATAGTGCGGAAGTAAGCAACTTTCTTTTTATTCGCGTTCAGAGAAGGCAATGAAATAAAAATTCCAGCTTGGAGAAAATTTTAATACTAATAATAATATCAATATTATCAATTAAAATGTTAATTTTTTCATAAAATTTCTTCTCAATTCCTTACATTTTTTAATTTTTTTAAATGTAAGAACTATTGTTTTTTTGTGTTAATTAAATTAATTTTTTATTCATGTCTTATTATTTAGGTTAGCAATAATTTAAATATTTAATTCAAGACATAATAAAAGAAGAGAAAATAGAAAATAGAGAATGAAATATAAAATTGATAAAAATAAAAATGAAATATATCAAAGTAAATTAAAATGAAAAATAAAGTCTAAAATAAAGTCTTTATTTAAACTGAAATTCGTTTCTAAGTGTTTGATATGCTCTAAAACGTTATATATTAGATATTATTGTAACAGTGTATAATAAATTGTTAAGAGTGTAATTTTATGTGGCATTTATTATTAATAAATGCAGATACGCAGGCTTTATAGAATTATAATTACATCATTGGCAAAGCATGTCAAGTTTTATGCAAAAATATGCAATAAAAATTCTGTGGGCCAAGGACTGGTGACGATTTGCGCGAAGGATATATCGTAATGTCTATAAGAGACAAACCAATAAGATATAATCGCAATAACTAAAATCCTGAAAAAAGTGATCGTGATAAATCCAATTTGTCCGGGTTATATACCTTGTATTTTTCTGATATAAAAAAGAATACAAAAAATACAAATTCAAAGTCGAATGAAGCAAAATTAAAATTAAAGATCGAAAATAAAACAAAAATTAATAAAATTGCGCCTGAAATCAGACGAAGTCGTCAGATTGTACAGACTGCGGCTTTTCGAAAGCATGCAGAAGCATATTTCAATTTAATATGATCTATAGGATGTTCGGAAATATATATGTTTCATGTGTTTCATAGTGACATTTCTCGTTAAAAGTTTAAATAACTTCATGCATAAAATAATAACATTAAAAAAACACATTTACATTTTACTTATGTAATTTAATTTCATTCTCTAGATTTTTATTTTATTATTTTTTACATTCTAGAAGATATTAAATATATTTTCTAAAGAATATAAAAATCAAATCTCTTACATTTTTTTAAAGGTTTTAAGTATCGGACATTTTAATATAAATTTATATATGGATAAATCTAAATAAAACCAATATATTTAACGAATCGTTACATAACAAAGCTCACTTTTTTTCAACATGAATATTACGATTAAACTGTAATTAGAATTTCACAAATCGCAGAAAAATATTCTAAATTGCGATCAGCAAAATGTATTTAAAATGTATTTTAAAAAAATGTGATCAGTTCAATAGACCTATTACCTATTACCAAACATCCTATATACGAACGAGGACGAGGTCAGAATTCGTCACAAAAATACTCAACGATCCTTCGGAGGACTTCGAGGGGATATTGACGTACCTTGAAAGTAGCCCGAAGCCTTTTCAAATGTTTTAGCATTTAAGCGATTGCGATGCTGTCGATGTACATAGGTAGAAATAGAACGTAGACGCTTCTTCGCTTTTGCAAAGGGCACACCGAAGAGTTCTCACTGTAAGAAAACGGATAATCCACATTTTAGAACTTAGAAATCCTTCTATCTTTCGAATAAATAAGCCTGCGGGCTGGAAATGCCCTTCGTACGATTTCACTCTAAATCTTTCGATAGATATCGGGTAATGATTAGTCTTCGATATGATATTAAAGGATCTATCGACATGTATTTATAGTACCAGAAGTGATCGACTTTAAAAACATTTTTTGACATATTCTATGTATATATTTTTTTCTTTTTGCGAGAATGATATTCGTGTAGAATAACATGGTGTTTTCTAAGATCAACGATCGCTGATCGAGCCTTCGCCTCAGATGGCGCGATTATGACTGGGGAAAATTGAGATTATCACCGTAATGGCGGCTGTAAGATATTTTAGAGAAGCTTCGGCGGGAGTGCTATTTTTTATAAATATTACTAGACGAGAATCGGAGACGAAGTTTCAAGCGCGGACACGCTCGATCTTCGATCATCGATCGTCCGATTTCGTGTTTTCTGTATCTCTCGTTCTTGGTGTTTCCTACGTCTTATAAATAGAATTGTAGTTTTCGTCTGCGATGCTCTCGTACATTGTAAAATCCAACGAAATAATCTGATTTATAACATGAAAAATTAATTATCCAAATGATAATTCAGAAAGAAAAATCAGCATTGTTATAAATAACAATAAGAAGAATATTTTTAATGTAAATTTTAAAAAAATAACAATTAAAAAATTAAATAATCGCAAAAATTGATTTCTTTGATATGTCTTTAAGACGAAATAATTATCAATTAATTATTAATCGATTTTTTAACATACAAAGAATTAATATATGTACTTTTTCTTCTTAATGAGGTAAATTAATTATTAATTAATTACTATTAAGCTAATTACAATAAATAATTAGTGATTAATAATATTAATTTAATTAATACTAGAAGATGTAGATTCACTACTAATTACGAGAGCATCTCAATCACGATCGGATCCTGCGGAATTCTCGCATTCGTGATTAAAAGACTTATCAAGTAGACCTCTCGATGGGCTCGTGTGTTTAATTACTATTTATTGTTAAGACAGATGCAATTAATGCGATCTCTTGTAAATAGAAATCGACGATCTTCGACAGTGTGTACTCGTGTGCGTAAAACGATACGTGTAAAAACGAACGAGCAAGCTCCCTTTCAGCATCGCGCGTCCTTCTCTTAAGATTTTAATATTCGTACTCACATGTACGTCTAATGGAGTTCTTTCTCTTCAACAACGTGTCAACGCCACTGTATTACACCTAGATGTTAGTCCTTTTGCGATTTAGCCGATATGTGTGTATGTATAATATATTCGTGGCTCGGGTGTGGCGCGCTTACTTGTGAACTTCATTCGTGCCGATTCGGGCCTGAACCACCCTAAACTCACGGCCAAAATAATTTAGGAAAGCTGCTACTCTGGCAATGCCTTCTTATACATCGTCACACACTACGCACACAAACACATGTACACAGACTGCCTGATAATTAACCGGATATTTACAATTATTCAGTTGATCGTCTATCTAAAGATCGTAGAAGATCAAAAACATAAACAGGGTATAATGCAACTTCTGTTAAATATGAGCAACGGCAATGTAGAAATTGTACGAAGAAAATTTCGTGATGCTACATCATTTAAATTATGTTGTTAATTGTAAACGCGAACATTTGGCTTTCTGGTAATAATAAGACACCATTCAATGTGAGCAACATTGATTTCGTTACGACACGCGATTAATTATGGCAGCCTGTCCATATATATGTAATATATACTAAATGGCGTTCTTCTTCCTCTAGCCAACTCAAGGCGAATTTCAAATATCAATCGCTTGCGAAGAGGACCTCGTAATTTTAATCGCTCGAAGACCGCTGCAGTTTCTGCCGCACAACGTTAAAGTATATGTAATAAAGAAAAAGAAAATATTTCGTGCAACAATAAAGAGGATGATAGCGAGAGGAGCGTGTAATATACGTATATATTGTACCACAGTTAGAGAAGAAAAAATTATATATATATATACATATATATATATATATATATATATATATATATATAAATATATATAAATATATATATAGATATGTAGAGAGGCTGATCTCCGCCGTGTAATTTTTGTATTTTGAACAACTCGAGATAAGCGACGAGATGATAATTATTATTATTATTATTATTACTATCATGGCACAGTACAACTCGTCGCGACGCTGACTGCATTGATATTAGTAGCCCAGCACTATACGCTCTGTATAATATTGTAACGATAATTACATCGGAAGGATAAAACGGAAAATAAAAAAAGTAGAAGCGCAGCGGTTCTTCGACGATTTTTCGTCAGAAATCGCAAGAGATAAAGAAAATAAAATCGCAATAGGCGATTCGATCGATATGACACTTCCGTGATGAATTTTCGCAAAAAATCGCGAAATTTTAATCCTCATCTCGATTAACTCAAATGAAAAACAAGCGAAATTCAAATTTTTTTATTATTCTACTCACAATCAATCTAAATATATAAAGAAAGTAAAATATATATATAAAAATTTATTATATATTTTTAATTTTTTTTTTATATATACACACACATATATATATATATATATATATATATATATATATATCTTCAATTTTATTTTTAAAAAACTTTATTAAAATCCATATTTAATCAGACTTTTATATTTTTATATTCTGTTATCTTATTAAATAATCAATTTCAGAAAGTCTTATATATAATTACACTATCTTATCTCTTAAAATCCCTCATCTATTGAAAGAAGAAGAAATAGTTTTCTCTGATAAGAATTAATATTTCGCGATTAATATTTCCGACATATATTTCTTCTTCGTATTTTATATAATGTACAGCATATTAGCTTAGGACGACGCATATTATCGGATTGTGGAATGATACATGAATAATATTCGCGAAAAGTTACTTGGCAAATACAATATGATGTGAAGAAATCTCTTCGCGAGCGATAAATCACAAAATTCGCCGTTCGATCCATTAGTATTATACCTCGACATTATATATTGTAGATTATACGTAACACACGTGATATAAGACTTGATATAAGCCGTCGTAATAGAGAAATGATGTAAATAAAAGACAAATTGTAAAGAGAAACAAAGTAAAAATGTAACGTCGATGCCTATCACAGTTTTACTTCTACGTAACATAAGAGAAGAAGCAACCAATCACTGCTAATCGCTATATTAACGACTAAATGCAGTTTATTCTATCTGTATGTGTCGGTTCTGATTGAACATAGATTTTGTATCAGCTTTTTCTCTGTGTAATAGTATATAGTCGATCGACTTCGAGATTCTCAAGATACAATTTTTCTCATCTTTATCTTTCTTTTCCGTTTCTTCTCATTTACGTCACATAATAATAATAATAATAATAATAATAATAATAATAATAATAATAATGTAATTAATTTTTTTTATTGGATTATTATAAGAAATTATATAAATCTACGATATGAAATTAAAAAATTATAAAAATTAGATTACCATTTAATATAACTAATATACAAAATAAAAACGAATAATTGTATCTCTTGAATTTCTGCTTGCGCAATATCGAGTCTCTCGAAATCGATCTTTCGAATTGTAGATTCAATCGTGTCTTTCACAATTAAGATCTTGTGTGCCACACTCGGCGATCGAGAATACGCTTCGTTTCTTAATTGTAAACGATTAATCTGTGTCTTGATTCAGAATGAGCGTTTCGTGAACTTGCAACTACGTCGACGCGTTTATCGTGTGATCTTTAGCATGAGAAATTTCTGCCACAAAATAAAATCCGAAATAGACGCCTTCTTCGCGATTATTTGAGCGACATTGTTTCGATCGCCGATCGTGACAGGATATCAAAAATTCGTCGTGCACATGTCATAGATGTGTTTACGCACTACGTGCCAGGGACCGGTTTCGTAAAAAAATTGCGCAACAATTCCAATCTTGGATGAATAATGCTGCCTGGAGAAACGTTGCCTGAAAAAAAAAAATTTAAGGAGTTATTATAACTGTTGGAGTACAGAATAACAAAATAATTATTGAAATGACTGATATTTGTAATATGCTGATTAGTATCATTTCTCACATTACGTAATTCATCCAGGATTAAATCATTGAGTATTACCTCCTTCTTGAAAACTTTATTGTAATCGTTTCAGTTTTTGGATTTTTAAAATCTCGTAAAGTAAAAAAAATTCTTAATTGCTATATCCTTACCTGAGCATTAGTCGCAACTTGCGACTCGCAAGAAACAGAATCGATCCCGGGCACTCGTTTCTTCTGATACTAGCTGTAAATCTTCGTGGAAGAAGTCACATCTGAAAATATCGAATCCGATTCCGACGAATCGAAGTTGGCGCATTTCACTCGTAATAATCCCGTTATCGAGCAGACACAATTATGGTAATTGAATTGAATCGAATTGAAACAAACTGCCCCTTCGTCGCTCGATTTGTCGGAAAGGCTCGTTTCTCTTGAGCGATCGATACTTCTCGATGTATGTGCACTTGCATCGCCGTAGAGAGCCGAACCTCACCATCGGGAAATCGTGTAGCCGATCCCAGCCTTTCTTTAAATTATCGATTATCACGTATCGAGCCGAGTCATTTACAAGTCATGTCACGCGAATGACGCGAAATCAAAGCACGTGTTTTCCGAATCAAAATAAAGATGAATACTTACCTTGGGAAATGATGCCGAATCGACATAACTCTCAATTTTTCATCAAAATCGTTTCGCGAGTAAGTTACGTCGCTACATTTAGTTTTTAATAAATAAAATTATTAAAATCTTTTTTGTAAATCTTTTTTATTAACGCATTAAATTATATAACTTTCATGTTTAATATTTTGATATGTTTTTTTCTTATTTACATTTTATTATAATACACCGTGAAGTAGTTATAACAGTAAAAAAAAATGTAAATTAGACACAGTTTAAATTAAATAACTTTATTGTAACTTATAATTCGTTACTTATAAAATTAAATTTAAAATGATATTTCGTTTTTTGTGGAAGGATAATTGAGAAAAAATACGTCGTTTTTATTTTCGCATATCAAATTAATTGTAATCAACTATAATCGCGAAAGTTAATGTCATATTCAAACATGAAAATCTGCCGAGAGTTTAATCGAT
>Ga0157364_1008030_pt1 | contig 10921 bp, 6 predicted proteins | sample AttsexASBM2_FD_111476 | JGI IMG/M metagenome (GOLD analysis project Ga0157364, IMG submission 111476) | Fungus gardens microbial communities from leaf cutter ant in Ribeirão Preto, State of São Paulo, Brazil - Atta sexdens ASBM2 | ecosystem: Host-associated > Fungi > Mycelium > Unclassified ... | reverse complement strand
GCGAGAGGAAAGTAATCGTCATTTTCAATTTTCACACGTACAGAGTTTTACGGTAGAAATTAGAATTATCAGTTAACGAAGATTGAATAAAATTATGAAATCCAATTTGACGTGATTAAATGTGATGCGATTAAACACGATGTCGATATATAAGTTTTTATTTCCAAGTTTTATATAAGAGATTTGCACATATCAGACTATAGTATAGTTATATTGTAGTATTTTACTCACGATTTAATTTTTTATTCAAATACGTTGAAAGCATATTGGAAAATCGCTTGGTTTCATTTAATTTTTTATTACCTCCTCAAAATTTTCAAAACAAATCTTAGTTCATATTAAAATAATACGGATGCTAGGTCACCTTTGCATTATCTTCTCTTTTGCTAGAGTCTTTTTTATCAAGTTAACCGGTTATCTTCTCTGCTCTGGCATATTCCATTTCGTTTTCGACTGCAGACACTGATGCGCTTGCAGAGAGCTTAATATAATAATGCATAACATACAGAGACAGATGCGCATACACATCGTGTGCACGGTCGTTTAATATCTAGCTGAGAAACAACCAGATGATATGAATAAATGTGCACGAAAGACTGTAGAGCGCTCTGCAATAGTATAAAGCGGAGAGCATTACAGCCGAATGAGATTGTCCAACGAAAGTTATGAAATTTAATGCAATATAATACTGTTTATTAATTTGCAATGACTGGTGTATTTGCTATCAGAAGTCTAACATACATGTCATAATGTATACATAATAATATGAAACGTCAATATAATTTGATATCGTCTGCATCGTTAAAATGATGACAATGAGAAATTATTATTTAACGTTACTGTTATAAATTTCTCAAATTGTATTGCTTGTGACCCGTGACACAACACTGGAAATGTGACTCGATCATTATTTTAAAATCCTTATGCATACTTCATTCGATTAATGAAACTTTAATTCAATCGGGAGTTGAAAATACTGACTTGTCTCATAAGTCGTTCAATCACTAAATTGAATAAATTTTGCAAAAGATATTCTTGAATATTCTGAGGCCAAGGACGATTCGATTCGGTAGAATTGAATAAAATGAAAAATATTTCCATCAAAGTAATGAAAAGTAATGAATAAATTCTTTTTGCAAGATCGTCTGCAGGGTACTCTTTATATCTCTAGATACAGAATTATTATATATATTATATTTGTATACGATAAGAAAATTCTAAGAAAATTCACTTGGACTGCGAAGAGATTTTCAAGATGTACTGTAATGAAGTTATCAAAATTTCTTTTTAAAATCTTTTTAAAATTAGGACAATTTCTTCGTTGTTTTATTATGCAGTATTGAGCGAGAGCGTGAAGAATTTTTAATAAATTGTAGGAAAAACACATTAATCATTCATGATTAATCCACGAATTAAAAGATTAAAAGAAAGAAAGCTTTTAAAAGTCTTTTTTGCAAACCACGTTCTGGTATTCATTATTTCGTAGGAAAAAATTTACTACAGCTTTTATTTTATAAATGTCGAGTAGTTTAATTTAGCCGAGTTTATTAGAGGTAGTTCATACAGCTGATTAAAGCTATACATGCAAGCATTATTTTTTCGCAGCTTTCCCTCGATAATCTAGCGCGCTCGGCGAAAATGCAGCCGGACGTTATCATGTTATTCAAATTAGCCGTCTAGACGATCGTACGGGCCAATTTTCCGGCTTTCCGCGGCGCCAATTAAAACGATTTTCCTACGGTGCTTTCAACGCCGTATCCGGTGGCCAAGCAATTTCCTGCGTGTCTGAGAGGAGAATTTGGGTGACACACGCAATATGCGTATTGTTTCGAGAATAATCAAATGAGGAAAGCCAAGAATTATAATATCGATTCAAATACGAGTGTAAGCATATTGAGTCTCTGATTACGCTTTCTTATCCATCAAATAATTCTTATTCAATTTAAATTAAAGTAGACGATAGACCTTTACTACAAAAAAATGTCTGATATTTGTGACTATAATTGCATAGTAAAATAATGAAGACCTCCATTTTTATAATTATTACCTGCATAAAGTATAATTAATAACTATAAACACATTATATTTATACAGTTATGTATATGTATATACAGTTATATATGTTATACAGTTATGTATATGTATATGTATATATATATATATATATATATATATATAATATATTTTTATATATAGTTTATATTTATAGTAAATTGTATTTATATAAAAAATAAAAATGCTCCTTTTGCCTACAGCCGATTGCCTATAAGCACTTTTGCGCACAAATAAAATTTTCAGAAATAACATTGGTTATCCAATATTAGGTCAATATTGGGAGGGGGGGGGAGTCAATGTTTAGCCAATATTCACTACATTGGTTATCCAATTAAACCAATATTGGGGGGGGGGAATGTCTGACCAATATTCGCCATACATTGGTTATCCAAAATGGAGGGGGGAGCAATGTTTGGATATACATTGGTTATTCAATATTGAGGAGGGGGAGGAAAAGAGGGATAATGTCTGGCTAATATTAGATATACATTATCCAATATTGGGTCAATATTGGGGAAGCCTCTTGTCTGTCCAATATTGACTATACGTTGGTTATCCAATATTGGGTTAATATTGGAGGAGGGAGGAGGGTCAAGTGCATATAGGCAATCGAACTATAGGCAATAATTTTTGTGCACAAACGAACTGCCAGCAAAAGTGATGTAGGGAAATGATGCATGTAGGCAAACAGGATCCTCTCTAAAAAATATATGTAATTGGCCTTGAAAATAATTATATAACTCCTAGCCATATTTTACCATACAATTATAGTCACAAATACTAAAATACTTTTCTCTTAGTATTTTCAAAGAAAATGTCTATCTATTTTGTTAAAATTATTCAAAATGTTTGAGAAACTAAAATATGTAAGCAAATGTAAAATCTGAGATTTCATGCATTTTATGAGTTATAAGTAGAATTTTTTAAAATAAATAAAATGAATAGATAATGGAGAATAATAAAATCGTCTTACTTAAGACAATTCTGGAAAACTTTCATAAAATGATGAAGATAAAATTTGTAATTTAATAAATGGATTCCATTAGACGTAATTATTTCGCGGAAATAGTTGTTTATCATTCAATTATAGTTACAAATATCAAACATTTTTTTCTCATTGCGGATTGACTACAACAATTTCAATGAAGAAAATTTTTGTCTATTTCGTAAAATATTGTATATATTGTTCAAAATGTTTAAGAAATTCTAAGATATGTATAAGTAAATGTATGAAGTTTAGAACAATTATAAGTAGAATTTTATAAAATAGGATAAAAATGAATAAAGGATAATAAAATTCATTTTATTTAAAATAATTTCTGAAAACTTTCATAAAACATTCGTTATATTTTCTATAATGGGAATAAAGTTCGTAATTAATAAATGGATTCCATTAAACGTAATGCTTTCGTGGAAATGATTGTTTATCATCATCCTTAAATGCCTGAGCGGAGATTGTTATCTCCGCATTCGCGTAGCGATATAGATCGTTCTTTAAAGTTCTCCTCAACTCTTTACAGCACATCCGTCAAAGTCATCAGTTACGTGATCATATGGCGGCGCGCGTACCAAACTGTCTCGAAATAATCCGGTGTAATTAGCCAACGTCGATTAATTATCATGATCTCTATCTTAACAGCCGGACGTTTCCCGTCCATCGTCTTTAATGCTGCTCGTTGGTCCCCGTTGGCGGCAGCCGGTGATGTCGCCATTCGGATCTCAAACGAGCCAACAAAAAGGCACCTCTAACGAACGAATCGTCGCTCGGTTTCTAATCCTGCGGAAATTGATTTCGTTATCTCCCGACGGATTTCGCGTGTCGTTTCGACGACTATCACCAGTCGGGCGAGAACGAGATACGACCGAGATCTCTCGCTGCAGCTTCGATTTCATCGACCTAAAAGTCCCTCAATTTCCTCTACGAGAAAATCCAGGGATTCGATCTTACAATTTTTAAATTTACGTCGTTTTTGTACACGGCAGGTCTGGAAGGTAAATTTTATCGTTTGCATATGTATGGAGAGATGTAATGAAATACGTCGCGAACGATCGGCACCGGAAGTAATCACGTTTATCCGGAGAATTGTTTGCATGCGCGAATGGGTATAAACATTGCAGCTATACAGCGGAAATTTCGCGTTTCAGTGTGTTTACTGGATTCATTAATTTTTTTTATTATTAATATTGTGCATTGGGATAGAAAACGCGAATCTGTGTATTATAGCATACAATTCTCTTGGTGGTTATTGATTTCAACAGTGACAATAAACTCTGTAAACCTACTCTCTCCCGTCTTCTCGCAATTCTTTACTGTAGCATTTCATCTTTTGCGCACACTTTTATTCTTCTACGTTTGCTGTAATATATATATCGATGCTTTAGACCTATAATACATACGTGTCAATATAGCACAGGTACAAGAAAATAAATGCCTTATATCAGGAGATATGATATTTTTTTTCCTTTTACTTCCAAGCCATAAAATGACGCTCTTGTTCTAAGATATTGATATCCATTCATTCAGACACTTCATTTCTTTCTAAAAATGTAATCAGTAATTCCAAACCAAACTATTGAAGTATTGTCGTCTAATTATTAAAATATCCGAACTATTTTAACAATATGTTCTCTCCTTTGTATACTGGTTATTGCGGTAAATATACGGAAAAAACAGTTTGTTACAGTATTTGAAAAGAGTATAACAAAATGTGGTCAACTAAATGGATTTTCATGAAATTTTCACCAAACGTTCTATTGAGTCATAAAACTGAAAGGATTTTATGTACAGAGATGACCAGGAGAGCCAGTATAATGGCAACTTGGGACAGAGAGCTATGTCGCCCTTTCGAATAATGTTTCGTTCTTTTCGGTGATTCCACTTATCGATTTTTGTGAACTTCGTAATGCGCTCTCTCAATCATTTGAATGGTTTGAGGGCTCTCGGTCTTTTTTATTAGATTATTTTTTTCAAATTTCGAGAAATAAGTTCTACTTACTGTCATCGTCTTATTCTGGTTTATTTCTACATAAAATTCTTTCACTAGACGTTTGGTGAAAATGTTGATTTGGTGAATTGATCATTTTAGACAATTTTGATATATTCTTTAGTTAGATAACAAATCTGAAAATAACTTTGCTGAACTATCAAAATAATTATAATTAGAATGCTTAATCAATGATGACAATACTACAGAAGTTTCAACAGTCTAGCGATTAATTTGAACATTCTACATTATTATTTTTATGCTCTAACCAAAATTAAATCTATATCTAGCATTTTTAGATACTTCAATAAAACCGTTCTTTCTTTTCGTTATATGAAAAAAAAACATCTATTTCGGAGATAGTTTCAGATTCAAATCTTGATTAAGGTAATATTCGTTGCAAAATCTTTTCATTATTTAAAAATCAATTTGTAATATTACTATTTCAGCTTTAATTTAGGACTGCGTTCGGCGTGCAATTTAAAGTACTGGAAAACATAAACTTAAAAACTTTACTGGTGTCCTTGTATATGCACACTCAATATTACCAAGTTTTTTTTAGAAACCGTACTTACTATCTATTTATTTCCTTAAAGTTCACGAACAAGAATGTATCTTAAAAAATCTCATTATTGATCGATAGTTAAAATATAATTTTGCGCCCTTTCGATGCTACTAGTGATGTAATTACACGAAGAAAACGAGAAAAGATTATTTCACCATGAAATCATTTTCGCCGGTCGTAGCACATCATTCCTCTTGCTTGACGCGAGAAAAGAACGGCTGCGACGGCAGTGCGATAAATAATTCGTTCCCGTACGCGCGCCTTTGTCACCAGGTGACAATCGCTTCGCGATATCACCTTTTCGCGGTTGCTGCGCTTGTTTTTTCTTCCTCCCTCCCTTCCATCCTCTCATGGGATTCGATCGCGCTCGATTCCATTTCATGGTAGCGACAAAGACGATTCGTCAAAAAAGAAGTGAAGGAGAGAAGGAAAGGATCGGAACGGTCGATTCACCTGAACGAATGACGAGTGCGCCTTTATCGGGTTGCATTTATCACGAGTGGTTCTCGTGTGCACGAGTCGTGCGGCGGTGGCGTTTGTGGGTGGAAGATGAAAAAAAAATTCGGGAGTGTGGGCGGACGGATAGAAAGTAGAGAGGGAAACGGCCATAGGAGAGAATCTCGGGGAAGATAATCGCGAAGTTTGAATACGATTCTCCCCGCGGCTACGACCCGGTCGAGGATATCCGTGAGATATTACAGGCGTCGTTTGTTCGAGGGTTGCTATCCCTCTCGGCAGTTTTCCTTAGCCCCTACTATCGGCTTTTTCCCTCGCTCGTTCGCTACCGTTCTTTCGTGGAACGTTCTTTCAGCATCTCCATCTACCCTTCGTCGCTTCGATTCGCTTCTTCGGAAGAAGGTAAACTAATCTCCGGGCATCATGCACTATGTCGCTTCGCTTTCCGAAGAGATTTAATTTGTTTAAAGCTTTATGGAAATTGGAAGTTGGACACGGTGTATCGCGGATATTTTCGCAATGATCTCTTAAAAGAGAGATTTTGATATAGTAATGATATTAAGTAAAATTTGTATCACTGAAGGGTTTATATATATCACTATGAACTTTTATGGTATTAGATTACTTAAAAGATGAAAGCCCTGCTACGTGGATCAAATAATTTGTTATTGAAACAGATTTAAATATGAATATTCAATCTTTTAGAAATCTATTTAACCGATTTAACGTATCTATGTTATGTCATTAATTTTTGCTACAATAATGTGAATACAAATAAAAATCTTCCTATTCGAGAGTAATGTATTATGCGCATCCAAAAAATTTATTTTAAATTGTGTTATTAAAGGATAGGTAATCCTATTAAGTATTAAATTATTGAAAAGATAAAAGCTATCAAGATCAAAGAATTTGTAATTGAAACATGTAAATTTTTAAATATTGAACTTTTTACAAATTATTTAACGAATTTATGTTATATCATCACATTTTTTGCTAAAATAATGTGAATGCTAATATAAAAACGTTCGTACTCGACAGTAATATACTTCGCACACCCAAAAAATTTTTGCGATAATCAGAAAAATAGCGGCGTTCCGTAACAATGATTTTTAATCTTGAAGCGATGTCTCGGAGAAGATAATTGGGAAGTTTGAATACGACTCGCCGGCGGCTACAAGGTATAAGTCGAGGATATTCCTGAGATATTACAAGCATCGTTTGTTCCGGGGAGTGTCCTCCGCCTACGCTGTACTCTTTCACGATTCTCATTTTTAGCCCCTTCGTGCCCTTCCGCTTTCATTTCTCTCTCCTCCCCTCCCCCTCTCCCCCCCTCCCTCTCTCTATCGCTCGCTCACTTTTTCTATCTCTTTATCCATGTACCTTTTTCTAACAAGAGTCGCTCAAATGATCACGAAAACGATTAAGATCCGCGATTCTCCGCGAAAGCAGATGCGACAGCGAGAAATATCTTACGAACAGGAAAAGAAGAGAGATCAAGGAAATACAGACAGGATGAGGAAGGATAAGTGGCCTCGGGAAAACGGAGCGTGAAGGGAAGCGTCCCGAATCTCTCTCCAATGTTTCCGCTCTCACCATTGCTGGATAGAGGATATCCCGCGAAGACACTGCAGTTTATTCTCGCTAATATTTAATCGTAGGACTTTCTGGCAATCCGGTATTCCGGTACGAGGCAATGTATCTTTACATATATGTGCGAGTTATGTAAATGCATCGGTTGACCTCCGCTATGCTGTGTTTGCATTTCCCTCTTCACAACGGTGTGCCCGGTTTCCCTTCCTTAAACACCTGTCTTATGCACCTTCTGCGCCTGATAGGTAATTCCTAGAATCCTTTAATCTATACATATGCTCCGTATACACGATACAACTTCTCCCTGTTCCTTAAACAGTGACGAGTTGCCTCGTACAAACTCCTAATCTATCTATAGTGAGCGTGAGTAATTATTTCGTCTTTCTCATTGTAACGGCTTAGATGAAGCTTGTGGTGCCTCGGGCGAATGCAGCTGACGCTTTAAATCAACGTCTTTCAGTCAGTCGCAACATTTAATGCATCCTTCGCGAGACGAGAGTAATCGTAATCTTTATATCTTTCTTGAAAATTATTGTTCTGCGTTTGTATTAATCTTTTTATAATTTTTATTAAGACTTTTTAAATAAATTTTTTTTTACTAAAATATCGGAAGGATCAAAATACTTAGTGATAAAATTAAAGAAGAAATTATGATTGTTGAAAAATATTTAACACATAATCGAAAAAGATCATATTTGATAAAAACGGGTATTGGCCTAATTATATTTTTGTGTAAATTTTACAATTTTCATTTCAAGCAAAAAAAAAATACAATAAAAATTATTTGATTTCAAATAATTACAGTAAAACAAAATGCTTTATATAATAAAAATGTAAATGTTTACTGAAAGTCACATTCCGATCATTATTAGAGAATTAAAGATGCTCATTAATATCAGTATTATTAAATTGCTTTATTCATTCACAATTTAATTTATAACATTACGTACTCCAACTATAGTTTAGGATTGTCCGACAAATTATCGGCAGTTTGTTTAGATTAAAAATTGTAAAATTTACACAAAAATATTATTAGACATCAGCTTTAACTAAATATAATTTTCTTCGCTTTGTATTAATAAATTAATTATTTCTTTCTTTTGTATTCGTTAATATAAATCTTTACGAGTTTATAATTTCTACAAAACGCACCTGAAATCAATTTTTCAATATTTACACACAAGACGTATACTGATAACATGTATACACGTTCGTATCTCGAATTGACGCGTCTATGAATTCTAATTGCGCTAACGACATTCGTGTGATGGAGAAAGTTTCTGGCGGAAAATTATTCTTGCCGGAGAGATAAAACCGATTTCGGGAAGCCAGAAGTCACGTCCAGTAAGGAAAAGTCCGAGGGCACCGTCGTAAAAGTGGCTCTCCAAGCTGTGATAAGAGAAAATTATTGAACTTTTTGAAGTTATGGCAGAATCTCAAACTTTGACCCTTTCGACTATTCTTTTGGTGATCATTATTGGAAGATGAAAAATGAATCCATAATCAAAAATTGGGTTAAAGCTTTCATTTCAAAAATCTCGATATTAAAAATTGTTGCCATATCTTATAGGAATGACAAATGGCGAAATGTTGCGGTAAGTATTTGCTAGCGCGGTATACGAATACATATACGATAGCCGACCGATAACAGCTGTTTGACAGAAGTTGAAAATCGAAAGTGCCAATAAACCGGAAACTCGATACTTTGGATTCCACAGCGGACTCGGCTTTATAGAAAGGATATTATATCCGTATAGTTCTATTATATGGGTGATAAAATTTTCGTCTGGACACCCTTGTTGTATTATATCGTCAGTTTAATATCAAAACGTTTAAACTGTTCTCGTACAATAGAATTATCGACACAAAATATAATAGCTGAATTAATTATTATTGAAGAATTATTTTAAATAACAATAATAATTTAAACTAAACCGCAATATGAATGACACAATATAAATACATAAAAAGCGCCAAATACAGTCAAGACTAGATTTTAGTGCTTAATAAAATTTCTATGTAAAGTTGAAATATATCTTTTAATTAAATAAATTAAATAAATTCCGGTTGCTGTTGGACTATTATTACGTTTCAAATCTTTATCACGGTAACAGTCTTTACTATATTTAGTGCCAATGTGAAATTTTCATCATTTGTCCGTAATCTGGATCTTCGAACTTCAGTGCAGACTTTTATAAGATCATAACAAAAATTCATAGCGAACTTAAAAATTTAAGCAGTTATAATTGCGTTACAAATGAATAAAATTTAAATTTAAAAACTATTTCAAAGCTTAAAATCTCTACTTTCAAAAGCTCACTATTTTTGAGTTTCTGTAAGCTGGTAATTTTTGTTGTACTACAAACTACAAAACTACGAGCTTATTTTATAAATATAATACAGATAAAGTAATACTACGAACTTTTGTTTTAATCTAATATATCTACATTACCAGACTGTACAAAAATTTGAAAAAAATCTTACATATTTGTAAAAAATTTCACAACGAATTTTTACGTAAACATTAGATTGTATTTTACTTATTTTGTATAGATTTAAATTTATCTACCAGATTTCACAATAAAAAAATATCGACTGTGCTTTTAAAAGTTAAGCATCAAGATCCATTTCAATTGAAAACAGGATTCTTCCTCTTATTTTATTTAAACTATTTAAAAACGAACAAATTTTATAAAAATGAACACATTTTAAATAATGAAGATTGAATTAGAGATACAATTTGCAAAAAAAAAAAAGAAAATAGCGATTTATATACTGGTGGTGACTTTTCATACACTTATTGTTAATATCAGCGTGCAACGTATTTCACGCGCTCGCACGCCCGCCATCTGATTTTCAGGCAGCGACCCGGCGGCGCAATCAGCATCGATTCACACTCGGCGATTCGATTAATCGGACGCCGAAGAAACAAAGCCGTGTAATAAACAAAGAAACCGACCTCGAGCTGGGCTGGCGCGGCGCGTGCGATTTCCGCGGGATTGCATTGTGCGGTTTATATCCGAGGGCGTGTATCTCACTGGTTATTTCACGTCGCTGATCATTGTTGCCGTTGTCGCCCGATCATTGTGTGCAGCAAAGTATCGTACCATTCGTGCTCCAACCCGCAGCATGGGACTCTTGTTTTACGCCGCGCCGCGCCGGCGCGTAATTAAGCTGTGACTCGCTGCTAAACCGGTAAACTGCGCAGAAATTTTTTTTCTTTTCCTTTTTCTTTTTTTTTCAGTATAGAACACCAACGTGATTGAAGTCT
>Ga0157364_1008029_pt1 | contig 10923 bp, 5 predicted proteins | sample AttsexASBM2_FD_111476 | JGI IMG/M metagenome (GOLD analysis project Ga0157364, IMG submission 111476) | Fungus gardens microbial communities from leaf cutter ant in Ribeirão Preto, State of São Paulo, Brazil - Atta sexdens ASBM2 | ecosystem: Host-associated > Fungi > Mycelium > Unclassified ... | reverse complement strand
TCTTCGACGTCAAAATCATCGTTCTTGAAGCGTTGAAACCACTCACGTTCTTTCACTAATAACGGCCTCACCATAAATATTTGAAAGCATTCGATGAGCCTCAGCCGCAGATTTCTTCATATTGAAGCAAAAAATTAAAAACTCCCGCAAATGACGAGAATTTGGCTCGTAAACTGACATTTTCAATCGAGAATAACTTTATTCTCTGCATTTATGATGCAGACACAAATCGACTAATGTTTCTATGGGGTTATGTTGACAGATGCCCAAGTTTATTGTATGACGTCTATGATTTATTTATTTCGATCACCACTTACCGCTAAAGCCATCTACAGGAAAACGGCGGAAGCAAAGTTATACACCTAATATATTCTTAAGAAATCGTAAGAAAATTATAAAAATTAAATTATAAAAATTTTTATTATAAATTATAAGATAATATAAAGCCAAATAAAAATTTATGTAAAATTACATTATAAATTTTTTAGAAGAAGATTAAATATACAAAAATGTAAATATATGATGTTATAATTCTGCTGACAACGCTTGTCGTAGAGCGGATTAAAGTGAGTCAAAAAGTTCTGTACCATTTTGCAATAGTTAACAAGTTATTAATTACTAAAAATTGCCGAATATTGGTCTTCAATAATTTTTTTCTCAAATACTATCAACTTTACAGAAAAATTGCAAGAGACAAAAATTGTTTATTTTCTTTTCAAGAATATTTTTAGAATTTTTTATCAACTTTTTAGTACTGCATTTTCTTATTGACAACTATCAAGAGACAAGATAGTGTTTCGCACCAAGTGGCCGCACAGCACGAGATCATCTTGTGTTTTTTACGCGGGTTAAAAGCGAGTTAAAAGCGAAATTATCGGTTTTTTAATAAAGGCTGGACGGATCGAATTCTAAATATGAGCTCAATCGACAGCTTGGGTTCGAATTATATCATATAAGCGTTTATTTTATTTCTATATGTCCTACAAACAGAGATACTGTGATGCGAAATCCGAAATATCAAAATTTTTACACAAGATACGCCTCAAAAAAACATTTCTTTTTCATATTTTCAACGATAGATGGCACTTATTGTTCTCATTTATCGATTTATTTATTTATAGTTTCATTAACACTGTTACATTTATGTTGACATTTGTACATGTTGACTGTATAGTTACTTTTAAATTAAAAGTGTATAAAAATATAAGACGGGCTTTGATTAATTAACGTATGAACGTCATTGTGTATATATATATTCATGTCGTTATCAAATTCGGAACGCTACCATTAGTTTTATCTGGAGTTTTGACATTAACAAACTTTATATTAAAATTACTCAAAAAGCCGCAATCAAAAATCTAAAAACACTTTTATTATACAATCATCGGTATCTTTCGATTGCCAGTCTGAATAAAATTGGTGCAGATATATGCTGATACCGAGATCTGGAGATCATTTCCCAAAAAAGGAATCATTTCAGCTTGTCAAATTTTTTCAATCGTACGTGTGACATATACATATAAAGCTTTTTGTCCATTAAGCTGCTGTTTACAATGCCTTCATAGAATTTTAATTTTAATATAAAATTAAAGTTAAAATTAAAATTTAATGTAAAATTAGCAACAAAAGTGCCTTAATGTGTATACAGGTGTAATTTATGTACATGAGACAAACAGGGAAAGAGCGAGCGCGAGAGAGGGAGGGAGAGAGAGAGAGAGAGAGAGAGAGAGAGAGAGAGAGAGAGAGAGAGAGAACATGTTCATCCGTATAATTTAAAGAACTTAGCTGAGAACGTCTATTAAGCTGGACTCTCCACCATTGAAAATCAAGTTCGGAATAGGTAAAAAATATAATGTTTTTTAGTACTAATTTAGTACTGTATTCCGAATTTTAGTGCTCAAACCGTTTAGCAGCAATAAAAAAAATAGATGGGTTCAGCCATCCAGGGTTTAATAGCAAGCTGGACCCCTCCTTCATAAAAAATATATATACAATGCACGTATATAAAAAATAAGTACACAGAGATTTTTAACGCTAATTTAATGCTCCAAAATAGAATCAAAAAATTTCAAATATTCACATTGTGAACAGTAGCTTAAAACGCTTTATATGTATATGTCACATGTATATATATTTTTTTTTATGGAGGCTTGCCATTATAAGTTGGACCCCTCCCCTCCATTTTCTTTAATGCTACTAAACGGTTTGAGCATTAAAATTCGGAATCGGGTACTAAATTAGTTTAGCCTAAAAAGCATTAAATTTTTTCCTATTCCGAACTTGATTTTCGATGGTGGAGGGTTTAGCTTAATAAATATTAACATACCATGGAACAAAAATTACGCTAACCAACCATAGAGTCATATGATTACTTGGCGGTTCTTTCCTAAACTCTCTATTTCAATCAGTTTCTCACTTATATTGTTACATACTTAAAGTCTGTTTCATGTATGATGCATATAATATTAGGTATAGTAAAAAGAAATCCATTATTTTTGCATGAAATTGAATAGAAAAATAATGGATTTCTTTTTACTACACCTAATATATTATTTTATCCTCATTTAATAAATCGGAACAACAAGAATAAAATGATATAATCATGCGTGAAATGGAACGCTTATAAATACGCACATGTATATGAAGAGATATATTATTAATCATATAAGATGTTTAGCACTACAAAATGCGTAATATCTCAATAAAATTACCTTTTAAAAAAAAAGTGAAAAAAGGCGCTAAGTGTGAGTGTACCTCCCATAAACCCATAAAAAACTGTTACATAAAAAAAAACCACATGAATAATATAACTTAAGTAATATTGTAATATAATATTGTTAATTTTTCATTATAAATTACCCCTCAGTAGTATATATACATGTATTAAAAAAAAAGAAATAAAATCTTTAAACTTTTAAATTGTACCAATTGAAAAAGAATATATATTTTCTTGCAACATATATCATATATCATATACTATTGTATTTGATAAATTTCAAAAAGAACATATTATAATATATTTTATTGCAACATAACATTTAATTAACGAGAAAAAGTGATACGTACCTTTATTTTTTTTATTCAAAAGTCTTTTATATTTGCAATGGAATACAACATTTAATCTAAAAAAATTAAAGATGAAGCATCACAAAATGAGAAAATTTTAATAAAATAAAATTTTTTACGTAAAAAACTTGGCTCTGCTAGATCTCAAAATATAATAAGGTGGTCGTCAAATAATGTGGAATAAGAAAAATAATGAAGAGATTTAAGAAAGAAAATGGACTAACAATATACAGAGTGCGCGCGCGCGCGCGCGCGCGCGCGCGCGCGTGTGTGTGTGTGTGTGTGTGTGTGTGTGTGTGTGTGTGTGTGTAATATATAATTATATACGTGTGTATATGCGAATACTGTTTCTCATTAGTATTAATCAATAAATGTTGCTATATATTAAATTTGTATACTTCATTATCTTAGTATTATGATAATAAATATGCAGCGATTTTTTTGTATTCTTTTTTTATGTGTTAGTGTTCGCGTGTGTCAATGTAAGTGGCGTGTAATTGAATGATCGTTCGATTAACCGAACGCGTTATTGTGATTACCTGTTGATTCATTCAACAGAATGATCGATCATCAGGTCGCGATATATTAGGACTGAAATAATGTTTTTCTCCTATAGTTCGCATGCTACCCATCGAAACAATCAACACGCGTAAAAATCCATTCTATCTCTCTTACAATTCTGCAAAGCGATATCAATTCTACTCATACAGTATTTTATTCGATCGAGGCCAATCTCACATAAGAAAGAATCTCGTAACTCCATTTAGTCTGTTCCAGATTCTTCTCGACTACGCGAAATATTTCTTCATCCTGCCGGAAGCTCTATCGCGTCAAATTTCAAAATAGCAACATTCGCGTATATGATTCAATCGACTTTTATCGCTTTTCTATTGAAGAGCTCGGCAACAGCTTAATCTATTTCAGGTCGTCTATAGCGCCATAATTAGCGAGCGATTTCTTGATCCTGAGTGCGGTTAGCCTGGCGGCGGCATTGTGATACCAACATTCTTTCATTACTTTCGACATTACTTGCAGAGCCTATGCAAATAATAAATTGTTAATTAATTAATTTACTTATCTAATATTTTTTTACAAATTAATTTTATTTTTATGGAAAAAACAGTTTTAAAATATCTAAAAATTTAGCTAGATACAAATCTAAAAATAATTTTGTTGAACCATCAGAATAATTATATAAGACACTCAAACTGATTGCTAGAAAGTCGAAACATTTTGCTGCGTTGCTCATCATCCTTGAGTTTCCTACATATAATTATTTTAATGATCAATAAAATTATTTTTAGATCTATATGTATCTAAATTTTGAGATATTATATATATTTTTAAAAAATCGTTCTTTCTGTACTTTCTTATTGTAATTTTAATAAAATGTAAGTTTAGCTGAAATAATATTTAAATTTTTAAACGATAAATACTATTTTTTTTAATTCGTTTTATCTTTCAATCATTGTTATGAATTGCATTTTATAATTATTTAATTATTATATTTTTCATTACACTACGTTTTTAAGTCATATGAATATTAATATACAAACATAAACATTAGAACAAAATAATTTATTAATTAAAGCTATATGTATATATATATTTTATTTCTAATTTATTTTTTCAAACAATTATTCTAAGTAAAATTAGTAATTTAAATTATATACTTTTTTTGTTTTAATACTCACTTCGATCGACTGCCACCGATTCGGTATCGATGGCCGCTGTCGATCAGTACACACGACTTTCCGCATTTCCTCGATAGTTGGATCGGAAGGCACCAAGTCGTAAAAGGGCAATTGATACTCGTCGTGAATTCCACCGACATTACAACGTCTAGCAATCTCCCAAAGGATTAGACCGAGTGCGTACACATCGGCCCTCTTGAACGAGTCGAAATGGTTCATATTTATCGTCTCTTCAAGAACCTGAAAGCAGAAAACGTTAGCATGAATTATCGAAGATCCGCCTTCCTGACTAATAAGAGTGCAAATCATCGCGTATTATTTTCGGTATTTTTATTGTTTAATAACAGTGTTCGAATTTAAACTTTTGAGACCACAAAATAGACAAAGTAATTCTTACAGATCTTTTGTCATTGAAAGAGAATCCGCTAATTGTTCTATCACATCACATTTTTGAGAAAATTCGATTTAAAAGTACAAAAATGACATTTTTAAACAAAAATAGCACAAAAAATTTTCAAACAATAAACTATATTTGATAATTTGATCTCTAATTCATAATTGATGATCCCTAAAACTTTATGTACAAGATACTTTTATAGATACTTTTGTTTTTTATCTTTCGAATCAGAGGAATCTTCTTTCACATGGCAATATAATTACCTCAGGCGCCATGTATCTCTTCGTGCCGACTCTGTTGTTGAGCTGAATGTCGACGGTATCCGTGATTACGTCGTGCCTGGCGGCCAATCCGAGGTCGCCTATGGCGCAGGTACCATTAATCTTCACAAGGATATTTTTTGACTTCAGGTCCCGATGAGCGATGGCCGGCTTGCCTTGCGTGCCGACTATTTCCATGTGAAGATGTGCCAAGCCAGTGGCGATCGACAAGGCCATCCTTATCATACCGTTCGTGTCGACGGTCGATCTGTTGAGGTAATCGAAGAGCGAGCCCTTCTCGTGATAATCCGTTATCAGCCATAGCTGTGTCCACGTGCCGTTATCTGAAAAGGAACAAAATGACCCGCCATTCCATCAATTCACAATTTATTTAGAAGACATAATTCGATCGCAATAGCTCTCAAGCAACGTGCAAGATGATAAAATATGTAATGAAAATCGATAAAGAGCATCTTTGAATGTTTCATATAATCTGAAGAGATCGTCTGTACGCTTGAAACATCTCCAGAAATAAATTTGTTTGATAAATTAGACCAGCTGAATTTAATTTAATTTTTTTAAATATAAACATGTTTCTTATTAATAATAAATTAGCATGTTAATTTACTTTATAATTATATATTTTTTATTTTGGAACAGAAGGTAACAATAATTCATATTAAAATTTTCTTTTAAATTAATAAACAAGCTTAATAAATATCTTGAAGATCGCGGAAAGTTGAGAAAGCACTAATCTATTTTTTAAGTACGATTTTCAATTTCGCTAGAATTTTAAATTAAATACAGATATAAAAAAAATTCACACCTTTGTTATCGGCAGCGATAAAACCTAAAATATTGTCATGCCTCAGCATCACCGTCTGATAAATTTCGGCTTCTCGGAACCAGGATCTCTCCTCTCGCGAGCTGAAGATCTTCACAGCAACATTTTCGCCGCGCCAACGACCGCGCCAGACCTCGCCGAAGCGGCCTTTTCCGATCGTTTCTACCAGCTGAATCTGGCGCGCTATACTCCGTTGTACCAGAAGTGGCAGGCCTACTTGAGAGAGGATGGGCATTGAAGAACGTAAATTTCAGTATGATTAAATATGACTCACGCATTGCGTGTTTGTGTATCATGCCTGACCAAAAGACGAATGGATTAACGTATGTACAAATACGTGACTTTGTAAAAGAATCTATTAGTAAACAAATCTGAGTTATGGATTCATTTAGCAATTTAAATTCAGCGAGCTAATTAATGTAATCATTCATCTGTATTTTTACACATGTAATATTTTTACACAAATAGTTTATACATGTTAATATATATTGTTTATATTCATATATTATTTTTTAAGATTACATGAGGTAAATTAATAATATTTTACAAAAATAATTTACTACACATTTACTAATGTTGTAATAAAAAGTAGCTGTAAAATAACAAATCTCTGATGATGAAATCTCTGATATGAAATTTGTATGTAATTTTTAATTATATTTTATATATATAATGTAAATTTGCAATTATAATTATCTACATATTAAACATTTGCTAATAAATATATATCCGTAATAATTATAACAAAAAACGACCAACATATTTCTATCAAAAGATTTTTCTTTTCATAAAGATTCAAAAGATATTTGCCTATTATCTTATCATTTTATACGGTTTTAAATGATGAACTTTAATTTAATTTGACCTACCTGAGCCACTACCACTCGTAGTCATCTCCAACATATCCCTGATAGTGACGCCGCCCAGAATTGGTCGGTCCGGGGCCTCCAGCGAGTCATCCGGAAAGTGCCTAGCCGGCCTCTTTTTGGTCATGTGTATGTGATAGATTGCCATTACGACCACGCAGATCGCGCATATTGGTACTGCTATCGTCAAGGCCATTTTCCAGGTAACCCATGTTGCGTCATCACCACTCGACGATACTTTTGGCAAGATATATTCAGTTATTATTTGCACGTAGGAGCATCGACGGATAAACACTAATTCAACCTCGATGACGCTGTACTGTACATATTATCATACTGAAGGTATGATATACCAATATCAGAGATATTCAACTTGAAACGTATATTCCTGATGAGTAAACTATGTATTGTCTCAAAATTTACAAATTACATGAATGCAAAAAAATTTTCTTAAACGTAATTTTAGTAATAAAAAAAAAATCTAAAGCAGTTGTATTTTTTTACGCGTTATTTATTTTTGTTGATATTTAGTAACATTATTTGTTCAGATAATTAAGTAAATTGTTTCATAATTTCCAACAAATTATTTTTTTAAATTTACATTTCCTAAATTTACAGCACATGATGTCGCATGGATATTTCGTGATGTGTGTTTAGACGTCAGTAATATAGATATCATGTTATCCATGCGCCGTCGAACAAATGTGCTGTGTAAGTTCATATTTATTTAAAAGAAATATTGAATATATCTCTGATTTTAGAAGCAAAAAACTTCGTAAAAATATATGAATTGATTAAAATCACTATTATGCATTGTTGATTCGAAAGCAAGCAAATGTGAGAGATTTTTCAAAGACAAAAGCTATGAAATGTAGGCGTTAAAAAAAAGCGTAAAGCGAAAAGATATATAACTTATACAAAAGACCTATGTATATCAAAATGCGAAGACGTATATTACAACATGTTAATAAAACAGTTAAAGCAAAGCGATCTCTATACTGACAACAATTAAACAAATACATTTAAGGCAGATTTAGTGCAACGTGGACAGGATTTCGGTTTGATCATTTTAGTAATCAATAGCTTGGTTCATGGCTAAACCTCTGAAAACTCACGGGATTGAAAGATGTTCTAAGAATCTCTTTGAAATTGAATGATGTATCAACGTACAACTGCGCCTCGATAATTTGCTGTTATTTTAATCTTTATTATCTTCAGTTACTTTGTATATCTTAATTGTTAATTTCAAATTTTTAATTTTAATACTAGGACATATAAATCAAGTCATCGCATAAATCAAGTAAAATTTGCAAAACAGTCTTAGGTTTTTTATTTTTATAATCTTTTTATTAATGACACAAAGATATTGAATGACACAAACTGACTAAATAATCATCATTTGTCGTAATTTTTATCCTTATTCATATATCTAAATAATGTTTTTTTTTCACTGAATCTATGATCATAAAATGTTCTAGTATTGAATCCGAAATAATTCTTTATTCTACCATGATATGCAACGTAGAACAAAGATAGATATTTCTAATATATCTTATCGAGACAGTAACACGTTAAATACAAAATTTGACTTACCTGCGAATAACGAAATTGAAGAGCATTACAGTATATTCTTTCAAATCACACAAATGCTATTAATCAATTATTCATTATTATAAATTCATCACACAAATATTTAGTGAAAATGGTATTAAGCGATGTCTGAAACAGCCAATTAAATTGTTATAAAATGCTGAGCAAAAATTATTTATTTATTTGAATAAATAATTTATTTATTTCAATCATGTTAGTTCAATAACTCACAATTTTAAGTTTACAGCAAAATAAATTATTGCAACAATCCGAAAAAGAACTAATTTACTATAAAATATATTGATAGACTTATACAAAAATGTAGCATAAATAGATTATTTTAATATTTATATTTACATTTTACTTATACATATATATCTTTAAAGTTAATTTTTTAATATGAAAATGTTTAACATAATGTATCAAAAAATTGCGATAGTTTTTAAATAATTTTTATTGAAAATCATCTCTATAAATCTGAATTACAAAATAGATAACTAAATTCAACTAATTAATAATTTTTCAAAAATTTGTGATTTAACTTTTGCTGGATTAAAATTATAACAGATGTATCGATATTATTTTCCAGATGTAAAAGCTTTGTAAACCAGACTTTTGAGAGATAAAATTGGATATACGTAGATATGTAAAACAAACTATACACTCATCACAGAATCAAACAATCGCGAAATTCAATCGACAGAGTTATCGCGATGTATAGGTAGATAGGACGAATCACGATATAATTGGATATTGATTCCTGTGAAGATTTCATGAGATGACAGGCAACACGGCGAGAAACGATTCACTGATGAATGATCGCACAGCAACGATGAATCTTCTAATAATGATGAGAGAATATGCATCTTGGTATTATAATAATATTAATAAAAATATTGTTTATAAAAGTATCGTACGTCATTTAAATAATAATTAATGTTTATAGGCTTCTGTTTCGTCACATAATGTTTTTTTTTATAATCGATAGAAAGAAATGTATGATATTGTAATGTTGATATTTTCAGTTACAGGAAAAAACACTAGACGTTTTAATATATATATATATATATATATATATATATATATATATATATATGTATATATATATGTATATGTATAAATTAAATGTTGTAATAATATACTTTAATTGAAAAAAAATTTTAAAGTATTAAATAATGCAACAAAATAAATCACTATCACTATATTTTTGTGCTATATTATTTATTATTTCTCTTATTAGTAAATTTAAAAAATTATCAAATTTAATAGATTTATTACCTCTGTCCCTCTTTCTTCCTGCAATAATACTGCAATATTATATTTTATTTAAAAATACATAAAATATGAGAAACTAAAACATTTATTATCCAATGGAAGTGCTACTTTTTTATTTATTTAAATTTAATCAATTTCTATTTAATTTATTTTTATAGAAAAACAGATACTTTTTAATTAAATAGAACCAAGAATGTCAAATTTGACAGAGTTGTATAGAATTAATGATGCTATACGTTTCAATATTGATAATATTGTAACTACTGGTCCAATGCGAAAATATTTTCCATGTTAGTAAATTCTCATTGGAGCTTAAACTGCCACGTGAATATCGAATTCCATAAGTATAAGAACACATAACGTACATCTCGAACTATTGATCAAATCGCTGCTGCAATGATATCCGCCGATAATTGATTGTCCTCGCGAATTTATTAGAGCACGTACAATCGAATATCATTTCCAGCCTGTCCCGTCATCCTTTTGTCCAAATCGTGTTGTACACGCCTCGTTACTTTATATTTCGTTTGCACTTGACAAATTATACCTTCAATGTCCGCTTCTATTCGCGATCGAAATCCATTGGTATGTATAGATATCAATGACATATTTTCCAAATAGCTCTATGCTTATATTAGTAATATATAAATAATTAAATTAGAAATATAATACAAATAAATAAATAAATGATTTTATTATTGTATATAATTATAATTATAATTATTCAACAATTTTATTACTAAAGATTTATGACAGTTTATTGTATTGCTCTCATTTATGTGTAAAAACTTTGTAAAAACATTTAGCATAAAAATAGACGTTTGAAAAAAAAAATTCGCCCATTTTTAAATATACTGAGATAAGATATAGAGAATATAGGTCTAGATTATTACATAACACATCAAAACAATTTCAGCAATCTCTTTCAGCT
>Ga0157364_1008028_pt1 | contig 10923 bp, 2 predicted proteins | sample AttsexASBM2_FD_111476 | JGI IMG/M metagenome (GOLD analysis project Ga0157364, IMG submission 111476) | Fungus gardens microbial communities from leaf cutter ant in Ribeirão Preto, State of São Paulo, Brazil - Atta sexdens ASBM2 | ecosystem: Host-associated > Fungi > Mycelium > Unclassified ... | reverse complement strand
CATTTTTGCTCGCAAAATTAAATTTTATTAGATTTCAATTCACATTTATTTAACATTTGAGTTAAAAAGCTATTTAGTAACGTAATAGAAAATGTTGAAAATAACTCTAAAATTTTTCTAAAAGTTTAAAATAGAAAAAATTTGCAATAAAAAGACCCAAATTAGAAAGAGAGAGACGGAGAGTTAAAATCCTAATAATACATTTTCCAACTTTACTATTTTTTTGAAATACCTCAAGTCATTCCTTTTGTGATAAAAATTTAGAAGTCAAATATTTATAACAATGTTCGTACTAGATAGAGAATAAAGGCACACATAGAAACAGAATAACAGGATAACGAAATTCAAAAAGCTCGAAAACGTTTGCTAAAATGGCTAGGTCGAAAGGTTGACGACAACCATCCAAATTCAATGTGGCATGGTCTTATCGGGCGTGACAGCCAATCGAGCGTATTTGATATCTCTTTCGCAGATTCGACTTTTCAGTAGCATTGTCGGAAACCAACCCTTTCTAAGTATTTTTTGTTCGTACTGAAACTTTCTGTTCCAGAAACAACTAGAACTTCTAGCCAGGAGTTTTCTTCAAATCAAAGTGATCTCTGTCACAGTATTAAAAAAGAGCCTTTTTAGCGAAGATTTGGAAAAGAGCCAAGATCTTAACTTTAGAAAGAAAGAATTAGAACGGCTCAAAATGCTGTTTTTCTAACATTTACACATACTTTAATGAAAAAAAATTACAGACAACTTAAAAAACAAAAACTCTACAATTAAATATTAACTCCTCGCATTTTACTTGCTTAGTCTGCAATTTGAGTCTTTTTTGGCAGGGCCAAAAAGTTTTTTTTCATTATTTTAATAATAGGCTTCAAAAAAATTAGAGCTACTTCTCAACACCTCTGTTACATTGCTAGAGTGAAGTTCTGAAAAGGTGAACCCCCCGATTTTCTTGTCGCTTAACTACTATATTTTTGCTGATTATGAATATGACAATGAAAATTGGCGATAAGGTTATTTTCAAAGTCAAATATTTAAAAAACGATTTTTTTCACATTTTCTTTTTCTATATATTGTGGAAAAATGGATAAGAAAGAATTTCTTTCGAGTCTACGACTTTCTACGAAGTGACTCTCACCCCATTTCCCCTCCTACTTGGGAGCGCACAACTTCCACGCGAAGAGACTTCCACCCCCTCTCTGTTTAAGGGCGTAAAAATAAACGCGCGAAAAATAAAAAAAAATGGTTTTTAAATGTTTGACCTCGAAAATGACCTCGTCGCTAATTTTCACTATCATATTCGTAATCAGCACACCAAAATACAGTATGTCAAACGACAAGAAAATCGAAGGATTCACTCTTTCGGAACTCTATCTCATTATTAAATAACTTTTAATTCAAATATTAAAACTATAACATTATTATATAAAAATTGAAGTTTGAGCAAAAATGAGAGCGAAATTTGAGAATGAAATTTCATTTCTCGAATTTATCCAGATTGCAGACGAAGGGTTAAGTAAATACATAAATACATTTAACAAATTTTTTTAGGAAGGGCTTTCCCTTTTCAATTCCATCTATACGAGCTCTATGCTAAGAAATACGACATTTTTCGTTATTACTATAGCTACGAATGCAGTATGATAGGAAAATTATAGTTTCGTTCTCGACTGAGATCGCCGTATAATTTTGCAATAAGCGATCCTCGACAGACGGTCATCGCGGATTCGAATCGCTGCCGAAAGCGGCGTATAATATCGGAGGGCGAATTTTTTATCTGGATTTCCATGCATATTTTCTAACGCCTTTCCATAACGAACTATCCTTCCTTGATTTGCATATGTTCTCTGATATTTCTCATTCTGTGGCTTCGCTATCGTTATAATGCGAATATTATGCCGGCATTTTGGAAGGTAATTTGATCTCACTTGATTTTCATTTAAAATTGTGAATTGATCTTGGTAATTTAATTACACATCAATTCTGATATCGATAGACATTAATCAGTAAAAAAAAAAAATCAAGTAAATTAGAACAAAAATAAAGAGAGTGATGAAAAAAAGCAAATATTTCATCAGTAGAATACATATAATTATTGAGAAGTTAAAAAATTTCAGAATTCTATCTTTTAGAAATATATGGCGATTGCATCGAATCTACCTCGCCGGCATAATATTCCGAGAAATATAATCCGCAAAAGTTAAATACACATTACATATACATGCACACGCACCTGTAAGAGCTGCAAGGCAAAGAAAAACTGTAAACAAATTCCGTGAGAAGCTAATTGATTGAAACGATAATTAGCTTTTAACTTTATCTTCTTTGCTCTTTACACTAATTTGAAGAATATTGTTTCTAATACAGCCGAATTGATGCGTTAACGAAACTTACATTGTAATTTGATCCACTTTGAATATTTTACCAGTCGCCACTTTACTATCATTGCAAAGTTGACGTCTGACGTAATTAGCGTCCCAGCAGGCGTGAAAATAATTCAAAGAACATAACGAATCTGTTCGAGATTACCACTTTGAAACAGAATACATTTTCAAAGGTAAAATGTAGTAAAAGTTGAAAGGAACAAATAATATTTCGCAATAAGATATATATAAATATAACTTATCGCTCCTTCATTTTAAAAGTGATGTAACTAAAAAAAATATGATTTTCGAGTGAAAAAAGTAAAAAGCTTATTTTATAATCAAATTATCAACTTGGAATTTGCGTTATTTGTAATTTCGATTTATATTTTATAATGATAAGGAATTGAAAAGTCGAAACGTATATTTTATTCGTTTTTGTTACATTCACACGAAAATAAAGAATTTTCTGTGCATCCGAACAGCTGATGTAGGCTCTGATGAACTTTTTTACTTTTTTCACTGATAAATTGATTCCTTCGAGCCTCATTTTATATATTTTCGAGTGAGTTAGGTAAACATTACCTCAATAATTAAAAGTAAACTGACTTAATAACAAATCGTCAAAATATCGCAACTCAAAAAGGATGGTTTTTTAGAGTTGTGAGATGAAAATTATATTTTATCAAATTGAGAATATATATTCTTTTTATTTGGTAAGTTCAACAATAATTTTTCGTTGAAAAATAATTTATGTCCTTTTCTGTGGAATTCAATCTTTTAATTGTATCATTTTGAAGTAAAGGAGGAATATTTGGCATCTTAAAAATTAAAACATTTAAGTCTATCATAATATTTCATAAATAAGACGTATTACGGTTAAATCTAAAAATAGAAAAGAAAAAATGTAATATTATAATATGTAAAAAAAAAAAGTAAGAATATTACAAAATGCTCGAGATAAAAATACCGAAGTGTCAAGAAAAAAAGTATCATGCGCAACGTCTAAACTAAAAATAGAATAAAGTCTTCAGCAGAAGACTCTCAAACGAGAGTATTTTTCTCAAGCAGAACCTTGGCACTTTTTCTGCCATCCGAAGCCCGCTCGCGAGAAAGGGCTCGTCGTCCCGTAATACAATCTATTTTTCGTTCTCATCTACGAAGCAAGACGACGGCGATGCTGGCGACGCCGACGGCGACGAACAACTCGAGATATAATTTTTCTCCGTTCGCGAGGATCATCCAGACATTTTTCATACTAAGCTTCAACGGCCGGGTCGACCCTCATCGTTCTCTTCGCCGCATTTACCATCCTCGCTCGCGTCGTCGTCTCTTTCTCAGCACTTTGGCGTCGTTGTCGGGCGTTATTAAGTTTCTACGCTACCGCGCCCGTCCAAATTGCACGGAATGGAATCCCAAACAGAGCGCGAACGCCATTTCGAGCAAGAAGAATAATGCATCTAGCCGGCCGCGGAATTCGCTCGGCCGGTTCCTGTTTCTCAAGGTTCTTGGCAACCAGACAATCTTTCGAATCTTAAATTGTAAAAAAGTTATGTAGGAACTGCTATTATGCCAACTTAACTCTCCTTTGTTAGAATTATTAGTTTCATGAAGAAATAGCTACGATGTGATAAGGAACTCACAAGTTCAAACATGTTTTGACTTTGTAGATCTCTAGATAATAATTATATGTAAACTATATATGAATTATCAATACAAAATATTTGTTTAATATAAAATATTTATCACGCAAATAATTAGATGAGTAAAGATATATGTTAAAAAAATTTGGCTGTACATGTAAAAAATGTATTTATATGCTGAAACTTATGACAGATCGCATTTGAAATATTTATAAAACAAGTAATTATATTTGAATATAGTACGCATTTTTCTGCGGGTGTGTAACTTACATAATAATATTTTTAATTTATGTAAAGAAAAATAATTTTTTATATTAAGTGTAATATCAACATATTTTACAAATAAATGGAAGAACAAATAAAAAAAATTTTTTCCTGTACTTGTTTGTTTACTTCGGAATTAAAGTACGTAATACTATCGGCACGTTAATAAACCATCAATTAGATTTTCTATGTTAAAAAATAAATGTTATCTTATTTTAATTCATCATCAAGAAGATTTACCATGGCAAGCTTTAGAACGAATTACGACTGATTTTTTGACAAATAAGTAAAAGATGTAAAATTGCATTTAATTGCTGTCGATAAGGATTGGTATATTCTCTGTTCGAGTATAGTTGGCTGAAAGTTCCTTTACTGGTTCCATATGATACCAGCGAACATCCTAACCGCACACTTATCATAATTGAAATCCGATACTTTCCGCACGGATCGCAGCACGGTCGACACTCGAGAGCGGCGACTCGAGTGTTCCTCGACACGTTGTTACACGAACTTCGTCGATGGATCTATCCAATTACATTCACAGGAGAGTGGCAGACATGTCCTCGAAAACTCCGCTAAGTCAACCGAGTATTTGATCGGAAAGAATAGCGGATGAAATCGAACTCTTGTATGTATTAAAAAACTTAAGCTTTTTGTGTGTATGTGTTTGTGTGTGTATGTGTGAGATAGATAGAGAGAGAGAGAGAGAGAGAGAGAGAGAAATCAAAACTCACAAAGAACATCAAATGGTACAATAAATGGAATATAATAAAATCTGAAAAATCTCTGTTAAATGTCTTTATGTCCACTAACATTTTTCTTTATTTGCTAAGATTCAATACTTTTTCTAAAAACAATACCATCTATTTAAAAGTTGACAAGTTCTAGTTGTAAATGATTGAGAAATGCTGACCTAATGAAAGACCGCATAACAACTAAAATTAATGGATTATTTTTTGATAAGGCAAAAGCTTGTCGTCACATATCATTGCAAAAACAATGCAGTTGCAAAAACGCCGTCGGTGACGTAATCTTGCTAATTATTCTTGCAAAGCGATTTTATATTCATTGACCCGCGATATTGCATATCGACTATCGTTGAAGTAATAATTTAATAGCGCGATATTAATCAACGTATTTCCAACGCTGGTTAAATAACAAATAAATATTCGTTTCCCTTGTCGTTTTCCCTCTATGGCGAATTGCATTTTTTGCGTCACATTCATTTGCGAGATTGCAAGCAATCGTTACGTTGGTGGACGTATTTATGATACAATCGAATGTACTCGAATACTATCTCTGTGTGGTCGAATGAAGATTCGATTTACATCACGCAACTTTCATAATGAAAAGTGGCAACTTTGATACTGTTGCCTTTAATTAAAAATATTGTATACAGAGTGTCTCATTTTAAATAACAACCTCAAATATCTTTTAAACAGTTTCACACAAAAGTTGTATGACTTAAAGGGATCAAAATAATGGAAAAATTAATTTTTTTTTAAATCAGTTTAATTTTTTTACCATTATTTGCGCCCTCTCAAGCAATGTTATATAATATTTATACGAAACATTTTTTTTCTATATATTGTTTAAAAGATACAATACTTGAGGCCGTCATTTTTAAATGGAACACTCTGCATATATAATTGCAGACTAACGGAAAGAATAGTTGAAGCTTTCTTAAGGAAGCTTTTCCTCCTGACAAGAGGAGATAATCCCACGTCCACTGGATAGCCTTTACTTTCTGGCAAGTTTCCTGGTGCACCAATATCATCCGCCATGTCATAGGGGTTTCAGATTACCGGAGGAAAATCTTTATTGCAGACAGGGAAAGGAGTTAAAACGTACAGCAACTGTCCTCAAAGATAAAGTCATGAACGGTACGACGTACCACATATATGGTTGGCCGTCTTTACATAGCAGATGAATCGTGAATTTTACCAACGTCCTACTTTGTGTGTTTTACGACGTGGTCTCATACTTCGTAATTAAGAAGGATCCGACGACGATGAAACTTTAAAGCAGAGACGACAGCTTTATCGCGCGTACCGTTTCAAGGTGTCAACGATATGTTCCTAAGCGTGAAAATTATAATTTTCATTCTCCTATTGTACGATTTTCTTCTACTTCACACATGTATATTGACATTTATTATTTTCGCTTTTAGATTTAATTCCCTTTCTTTGTTATTCATTTAATTAGCTAATAAATAAAATGAGAGAATTAAAAATATTTATGTTTTTATTCTGAATGGGGCTTGGAACTCATTTCTGATTCAAGTCCTATGCAGAGCCTGAATGGAAATATATTTATATATTTATATATTTTGTAAAATTCCGATTTATATGTGCTCGTAGTAAAAGAATTTTTTTTTAATCTCTCCCTACAAAATTGAATTAAAATGGAATGTTATAAGTAGAGAATCGAATTGCAAAATAAATTTAATTTATTTTATATTTATGGATTTATATGTTTAGTTTTATATTAAAAATAATATATATAAAATTTTTAATGTAATGTTACATATACAGCCAACCAAAAGAATAAAAACAATCGCGATTTATTGTGAAGTAAAATTTTTGTTAAATAGAATTAATTTGTTTTATATTTCTGAATTTCCATGTAGTTTTAAGAAATTAATTTCTTAAATGTAATATTATACAGTGTTGGCTAAAAGTATACAGCATCCTCAATTTATTGCGTTTTCTTGAAAAAGGCATAAATAAAATTTAAAGGATAATTCACAAAACATTGAAATTGTTATAAAAATAAATATTGTTTTTAAAAAATTGTTTTTAATTTATTTTTCGTTAAATATACATAAAACGTTTAAGTTAATTTGTGGAAGTGTTTTATATTTTTTACCAAGGCTGTATATACGTATATACAGATATATTGTAGCTTTGTGACTTTATTTGGAGACGCGGAGCAAAATATTTTCAAACTGAAATATAAATTATCCGCTTGCATGGGAATAAAACGTGGATGAAAAGGTTTCGACTTTGTTTCGATATTCGACAAAATCTGTGTATGTGTAAAAGAGTGTAGAATATTAAGAATTATTTCACACAGGTAAGGTGATTAATGTAGATTAAAAGAATGAGGAATGAATCGAGTAAGCAATAATATATTTACATAAATTAATTACGTTTGTAGCTTATGATACGAGACAAGTTCTAAAAATAAGGTATTTGAAAAAAAAAAAACTTGAAGAAGCACAAAATGTTTCGAATTAAAAGGAATTAAAGGAAACTCTCTCTCTCCCATTCTGCTTCTTACTTCTTTCCTTCGTTGCAGTAGTACGTGAGAACTTTCCAGCAGTTGCTTAAAATTCCCAGCGCCGCGAATAGTATTGGCATTCGATTTCACGAAAAACTCGCTCGCCTCTACTTTCGAGGCTCGAGGAACCATTGCGTAGTCTCGCGTTTGACGACTTCGGTGGTTCGTTGCATCGGTACAAGAAGGAAAAAACACAGGAGTTGAAAAGGACGAAGTGAATAGACCGGCTTCGTAAGAGAAAAGAAGAGAAGAGAGAGAATCCGTGCGGAATTTAAATTGCTTTGAGCGAATCGCCGACGTATTTGCCTTTTTTCCCATCCTCGGCACATGCCCGAGTTATCGTCCGTCGTAAAACTACCACTGACTGATCCTTGAATTCAAAAACTATGGCACTGAGCATTTCTGATTATTCTATTGTCTGTAGGTCAAAGCTAGCAAAAGTTAGATTAACACTAAAATGTAGCAGTTCAAGCGACTACATCAAAACTCATAACCGCAAATTCGGAAATTATTAAATACTTGAATGTTTAAATTCCTTATTATTAAGGAGATTCTTAGAAAGGAGATTCTCAGAAAAAATATATATAATAACAAAATAAAATCGGTAATCAGTGATTCGAAAATAACCGGATTTTAGATATTTAGACAGGTGGCAGTAAATTCGAAGGTGGACGCTCGTACTAGTACTCGAGGATGGCAAGTGCTCTAACAGAACCACCGGGCATGACATCACCAAGCACTATAAATTTTCTGACAATTTATTGGACGCTAACGTATCCTTGAGTCGGCATTCTCCTGGGAGCTTTCTTTCTACTGCACGAATCTCTCCTAGTAGAGGGAGTTTACTCCCCAAAAAATCTGAGCGGAATCAATTGTACAATTTCGGTATAACCTTCAACATTTGACAATTTTGCAAATCTACAAAGAGAATTTATGTAAAATTAGAAATGTAAAAAAATATTAGTTTTCTGTAAAATCTCAAAAATATTCCTTCTTCTTAAATATATTCAATTTCTCCAGTACATTTTTAATCATCAAATTAAATCTCTAGATAGTTCAAATATCCAGATTCTTTCACTTTAAGCCTCAATCATGAATTTATATACTTGGATTTTTTACTTAGACTTAAGAAAATAGATTTGATTCAAAGAAGACAGTTTTTTGATAAAAAAAAAAAAAAACAAAAAAGAGTATAAATTCAAATAAGAAAAAAATATATATGGGAACATAAAAAGAGGGCAGGTGCATCTTTGTACAGTTCTGCATTATTCAGAAGTTGACAAATATTTTGCTTCAATTGGAAGGTTCAATACTCGCGACACAATTCTCTTACTTTGCATTCGGAAAGTCGCACTAGCATCGATATTTCAGCAACAATGTTCTCCAACTCGCACTTCTCAGTTATTCCGTTAATGCGCGCCCGCGCGCACGCGACGAGACCTCATCGATAATTCAATTAAAATCTATCGCCTGCCGTCACTTGCGCCACTCGATCCGATCTATTAAATTGCTTTACTGAATCTCAGACTCGCCTACGAATTTTCATTACAAATGAATCCATTTCCAAGAGTATTCCACGACGTATCGCTGTCGCAGGATGATTATGACTTGATCCACTCGAAAATACACGATCTGCAATCGAATAGTAATCTGCCATTTTTCGTTGATTCCATTTAATCATTTCGATCGGTTTAAACAAAAGAAACGATAGGTAATGTAGCCATTAATCGTCCAAGCCATTAATCGTTCAAACATATTTCTTCATATTTTGAAACTATATTATGACTTATGTTTGTATAAACTGGAAATTTTGTCAACAAATAATAAATAATCCTTTTTAACCCTTTGTGGATCCCATTTAGAATTACTCTCTTTCATTTTGTAAATTGCTCATTTAATTTTTATGAACTTGGCTTACGGAATAATATAATAATATTTTTTATTTGAGTCTGAAATCAACAAAAAGGGATTCAGAATGGTAGATGGACAGAAATTTTTAAGATTAATCTGATTATCATAAAAACTCTATGCTTAAAAAATTTTTAATTACGAAGTAACATCAAATTTTCAGGTTCTTTTAATAGAAGCTCATCAATGTTACTCAACAATTAGCATTGTGACTTCTCGACTTTGATTATGAATCCAGTGACATCAGAAGCTCCTTTATTAAAAGTTATTACCCCTTTGAAATTCGACATTTTCGGGCTATCTTCAAGCTCAGCGATACCAAGAACCTTCCAAAACCAAGTTTTACAATTCAAATAATATAATAAGTAAATGAAACAATATATTCGCCAAATACAAAAATTATACACACATTTCGACTTTTAATATAGTCATCCTCAATGGAATTATAATATCGATAATAACATAAATGAAAATTAAATACTAAATAATAAAGATATCCTCTATAAATTAATACACTCTTCACAGTATTACACGCATTATTAAAGATGATTCCTTGCGATAAGTTTCTTACAATAACGAGAGATTATTGTTATTGAGATTATTGTATTTTTAATTTAAATTTAAAAATTCTGAGGCCAGAATCGAATTCAGCAACTCTGAAAATCCTTAATAAGGGCTTCTTTTAATTTCTTTGTTAGAAATTCAACCTTTGAGGACTCCTGTTCTCAAAAGGTTAAAATACAATAATAGAAATTACGGATTTAATAATCCTTTTCTTGTTCTAATTAATTCACATTTAAATTTCATTATTCATAATTTCATTACTCATAACGACATAATTCTCTGAATTTCTATTTCATCAATCCTATCATATGATAAATTTTACTGATTACTTAAACCAATTATCTTGCACAAGAATTTTATAACAATTTATGATCTTGTGTCACGTATTTTTCACAGTCGGCAGACAATTTAAAAGTCCATTTGCGCATCCTGAGGAGCATGCAAAAGGAAATCCGGTAGCGTAGAATTGGAGTCTACAGGAAAGACTGTTTCCTAGATGCGACTTCTTGCGTCAGATAACGAGGTTATCCTCGAGAGAGTCGATTACATTGTCGTACATTCGTGCTCTATACATTTCCATCAGCCGATTCTGACATGCCATCTTGGCTTACAACAACATGGCTCTTGTTTCTTCACCGCAAATTTCCGAAACAAAAATTCATTAATATGAAATGAAGATTGTGTACGTCTCCTCTCTCTATAATCTTCACCCAACATTTCCCTTACGGCTCCGTAAATAAAATCGTGCAGACGTTATATTAGCTTATACTGTAGTGTCTTCAAGGAAAGAAGAACCTGGAATGATTTTTTTGTAAATGATAAAAATAAATTCAATGACTTGGCAAAATTACTTTCAATTCAAATCGACGACGTGATGAGCTTCCGCTCGATCATTCAATTTAGTT
>Ga0157364_1008027_pt1 | contig 10923 bp, 12 predicted proteins | sample AttsexASBM2_FD_111476 | JGI IMG/M metagenome (GOLD analysis project Ga0157364, IMG submission 111476) | Fungus gardens microbial communities from leaf cutter ant in Ribeirão Preto, State of São Paulo, Brazil - Atta sexdens ASBM2 | ecosystem: Host-associated > Fungi > Mycelium > Unclassified ... | reverse complement strand
TGTGTCGAAGAACAATGTAAATGTATAATACAATCATTTGATAATATTATATGATATAAGAAAAATACAAAACTCTTTTTTATTTCCTGTATCTATCTTTCATATTTTATTCTATCTCTATACGAAGTCGATAATATCTTGTTCGTTTAATTTATTAAAACTTTTCTCATAGCTTGCAAAATACTTGAGGAATTCCAATATCACTTCCATGGAGGAATTAAAAATCCTGAACGTGACGTGAGTAGGTACACATTCGAGGATAAAACGTATAGTTATACGTAAAATATAAAACGGATTGCGATCTCAGATGATTATATAATATTTTGAATCAATTATTCTCTCTCTCTCTTTCTTCCTAATAAATTAAAATATATTTTACTTTGAGAAGTAATTTAAAAAAATATACTCTATATCGCGCGAAGAATATCTTTCGTGTGCTCAGTCACTGTTTTACTGTTTCCTTTAACAGACCAACGGCCGAAGTTACTTTTCATTTTTTCGGAAATTCCGACGATGGAGATAAAATTCGCGAATCTCTCAATCGACTCGTACAGCGTCGACGTCTCAGCGAAATTGCATTGGAATCCACGCACTTTACCTTCCAGCAAAAACCCGCGCTTAAGTTACAGGTAATTTATTGCAATTTATGATGTAACATTGCGTATTTGAATATTATCACAAAAATAAATCAAAGTCGTATACATAAAATATATACATATAATACATACAATACGTTAAAATTTGAAATTTAGAAATTCTCTGCCTCTAATTTTTTTTTTAAAGTTGGAGATTTGAATTGGAATTAAAATGGTTAAAATTCAATTAATAAAATTAACATTTTTTAGAATGCGATTAATTGCTGCATAATTTAAAAAATTTTTTAAATTATCGCGTTTTAGAGTCTGCGTATTAATCAAGTGAACGATTATGAGGTTCACTTGGGAGAACAAATCATCTTGTCATGCGCTGCTCAAGGAAGTTACAGCATAAATTTTACTTGGTACAAAGACGGCATGTTAGTGAACACGAGTAAAGCTATCAGGTAACTAAACTATCGACATTTCAGAATTTATTACAATATCGTAAAGCAACAATTAATTAAAGTTAAACATTAAAATATTATATAATTTGCATGTATTTCATTCTTTATGAAAAAGCAAGGTTTTCTCAGCTTACCAATCAGCACCACAATATTTAAAAAATATTTTTAAAAATATTTTTTAAATATCATTTAATGTAAAAATATTAAATAAATGTTTAAAAAATGTTTTTTAAATATTGTGTGCTGATTGAGTTATCTATTCCGATCGCGATTTGCTGTTTTAGAGAAATTTGGATTACTTACTTGCCGAATGATGGGTCGGATTTATATACATCAATATTGACAATCGAGAAGGCGACCCTACTCGATGCCGGTCAGTACACGTGTCAGGTAGTTGACTGGGGTGTGCAGCAATGCAAAAGTATCTACATCGAGGTCAGGGATGAGCCCGATGTGAAAGTGGTGCCGATGAGCGCCTCTATAGAAAAAGTAAACCGCAAATAGATTTGTTCAATGCAAGTAATTAAAATGTAAAACAAAAAGATATGTATTAATACTGCCAGACGATTGTTCGCAGGGCAACGATATACAACTAACATGTATGACTCCCAATATGCGTAACATTGGGATCGGCTTTGGTTGGACGAAAAATCGCGCTTTGCTCAAATTAGAACCTGGTCGAGCAGTTTGGGAGGATCTATATCCAGCGGGTAGCATTTTGAAGATCACTAATATTCAGGTACAAGCGCCGTGCACACTGATTTCTTTATTCAATATTAAAAAAATGTTGGAATTCAAAATAACAGTTTCTCTCTTTTTTAAAATTAAAATTACCTTAGGAAAACATGAAAGTGTCTCTATTCAATTTTGATCATCCTTTAATATATTGTTGCCTTTAATATATTGTTGCCACTAAAATGAATGTATTTTTTGCGCCCATTTTTATTTTTAGAGGGTGAAACACTTTTAGTGATAAAATTAAAAAATATATTAAAGATTATTAGTAGGTAAATTTGATTAATCTATTTGATACAGAGGTCCGTTTGGCATTTCAGAAATCGGCGATTTACACCTGCAATGTAGCGCATAAATCTATGTCCGTGCGAGTTGAAGTCATGAATCGAACGCTAATACCGATATGCTTTAAAGAACAGTCCTGGGGTTTGGAATGGCCAGACACTGCACCAGGATCAGAGGCACTATTAGAATGCCCCCGATATTTCGTAGGCCGACAAGTATCCAGATTGTGCTCGATGAAAGACGCTACTACACCCGAATGGCAAATACCGGATTTCTCATCCTGCTTATATGAACCGTTGATTTTACCATATAACAATGTGAGTATTTTGTTTTTTTTCAAACTTTATAATTGATTTGTAAGGAACCTCGTAAGGAATTGAAAGAACTTATTTAGAATCAATTAAAATGGCTGTTTTTAATAGAGTAATATAAAATGTATGAAATAAATACAAATTGTGACAAAACAAACTAGAGAACAAACTAGAAAAAACGTAAGAATTAAATTAATATAAATATTGCAATATTTTGTAATATTTAATTATTAATAACGTTTTTAACGATTTATTATTGAATACGTGGTGGAAATTTAAAAATAGTTGATATGAAAATTATATTAATATAAATATTGATATGAAAATAGTGATATAAAATAAAACAGGAAATTAGTAAAAATGTTCGCATTTTAATTGCGAACATTTTTTAATTGCGCATTTAATTAAACGATCAAAGTTGATTAGTTTGACTTAATTAAAGATCCAAATCTATTATCAAAATAATAAGTTGTGAAATCGATCTAATTTGTAGTTTCGAAGTCTGACATTGGGTTATCAAAAAATCATGAGTTCGGATATGATCCTCGCCTTTTGGGAGCTCTTGCGCAAACGTGCATTGCCACTTTATCCTGGCGAAGGCGATCGTATAATAAGTATGTTGGCTGAAATTGAACGATATCAGCACAGAATCGATCCACAAGATGTATATAACTCTGCGGAGGCTTTGAGTCACATAATAAATCGCATACTGAGTGATGAATATTCGATTCTGAGTCAAGAGGTAAAGATAATGTAGGAAAAAAGTTTAATTTTCAGTAAGATTCAAATAATAATGTTTTTTTGCTTAATTTTAAACATAAAGCTGTTATTTTAAAAATTGTGTTGGCTGCAAAGTACTTCATTAGTCGTAATACAGTTTTGTTAAAAAAATAATAGTTGTTTTCACTTAGAAAATTTACAAAAAAATATTTACTTAAATCTATTTCATATTCAAAATTAATCTCTTTTCCCCTACTTATAACAAAATTATAAATTTCCAAATCATCATCTGTTTTTAGAAACTATCGGTTTCACTTCAACTAACGCAACGCAATTTAATTCACTGGTCCAAACAGCTGAAAGATATGTATAAACATCTGTCTCTATCATCTATGGTTGTAGATATTCAGCAATTACAATCTCAGAGTGGAGATAGTATAACGCATTCTCTTCAAATACCTTCAGTCGATTATATGTAATTATTTTTATTAATATCTATTATAATTATTACATAATATATTTTCTCTTTTTAGAGATCTCCTTCCAAAATAATATATCCTTCTACTTATTTATATACGTTTAAAATTGTGTTTAAACTTTCGCATTATTTAAATTATTTATTTGTGACAGATATCCTGATTGGTATGAAGATAAAGTAGCTATACGAGTATGGAAAAAGAAGCAGCGTAATATAAAGTCTAATAACACATTTACTGGAATTGTTATCGTATATAAAAACATGTCACGCTTTATACCAACAGCATATATTAAGGAACTCGAGTAAGTTGATTTGTTTAGAAAAAAATCGAACAAATGCATGAATAAGCTTGCTTTTATAATTTTGAAAATTTATTTAAGTTAGTGAAACTAAAATTAATAAAAAAAAAAAAGATATATATATACACACACACACACACACACACACACACACACACACACACACACACACACATCTTTATATATATATACATATATATATAAAGAAATTAAAATTAAATTAAATTTTCCTAAGATTAATTTTTTCAATTTAAAATATAATAATTTTATTATCATAGTGATGGCACGGACTTAGAGTTTCGCATTAATTCTCGAGTGATCGCCGTCGCAGTTCCTTCCTTTAATATCGATAAATATAACAAGATATGGGTTGATCTGCAAATCCGGCATTTACAAAATCAGACAAATTCCTGGAATACGTCATGCGGCCTAATAGATAACACTGGATCGTGGGATCTCGATATTTGCATAGCAAACACGGTATCCGGCGATATAGTAACGCATTGTTTGTGCCCTACTACGGGAACAATAGCTGTTTTCTTGACGACCCGAGCAGTAAAAGTAAATATAGCTTCATTTAAGAAAAGCTATGTTTTAACATTCTGTGTTATTCTATTACTTATGGAATGCATATCCTAGAATTCTTATGTATGATGAAGTTTATCTACACAAAATTTTCCATATGAGCGAAGAACATTTTATCGTCATCAATTTCGTTATAGGTAGTACTGGCGAAAACAGAACAAACCACGTTCATTATAATATTCGGATGCAGCAGTTGCCTTGTCCAGTGCTTATTATCTGCCCTGATAGTAGGCACTTTTTGGAGAAAGCACAAAAGCTGGCTGAATTTTCTAAAACTTCAATGCTGCGGTGCATTAATAGGCGCAATGGCCATCTTCATTTATGCCGTCCACACTAATCTTCCAGAGGTAATTATGTCTTTGTTATAAAAAAAAAATTTAGAATATTAACTCTATAATTTAAATCTATTAAAAATATGATAATATCATGAAGTAAATCTTATATAAATTATAAAATTGTTATATGAATCTTGAACTTAATTGTGATTAAAAAACAGACACTTCGTTTTGGATATAACTGCACATTTGAGAATCTTACAAATTATAATCTAATCCAATTTAACATCCTCACTAATTTCTCCCTGTTTCAGTCATCTTACTCGCTCGTAGCGATAGGATTAGAGGCATTTCTTCTCGTGGGCATGTCTGCGCCTATTTCCGAGGCTCTAATAGTGTATGCCGAGCTCACGCAAATTCGACCGAGCCAACATCTTCAGCCTACAGTGATCGCTGTAATAACTGGTATGACCTAGATCTAAACCTAGATCGTTTTAGAGAGAGATGCCTATCGTCAGCATCACTTGTAATCGCTGTTTTTTAGGTGTTCCGATCTTGGCTGTATTTGCAACTGAATTAACGCATAAGAGTACAGGATGGAGACACGAATCCTGGTGGCTTATATATGGCAGTGGTGTCTATAACATATTTGTCAGCTGCGCCACGATGATGTTTTTAGTATTCATACTACTGTATATGGGAGTGCTCCATAAAGTTCACACATTAGTGGAGGAGAATGTGATGAAAAGAGAAGCTATAGAAACAAGGTACATAGGTGCATTAGAATATTTCGTAAAATTGGGCGACTCTTTTATAAATTTTTCAATCTTTTTTCCATCGCAGAATACGAATATTGCACCGCGCTGCTATCGTCATATGCGGCATCATCGCCATGGAGGCATCCTCTATTTTCTACATAAATTCATCATCTGTAATTTTTCACTACGTATTTGCGTCCTTATCTTTCGCTCTGGTGAGTTTCTTCGCAAACGATACTTATATTGGTTAGATAATAAATAATAAATATATTAAAATTATTCGCTAATTATTGATACGCAGGGTTTCAGTATAATAATCGTATATATCATTAATGGCGAGAATGCAGTTATCGGATCAATGCTGCGGAGAATCAGATGGAAACGCAATTTGGATGACAAACACACATCCGAACCCATTAAAGGTATCGTGATGTGAACTTATTGACGTGCATTATGACATCAAAGGGAATTTTTTTTATAAAGTATTGTAAAAAAAGCGTCAAAGCTTGATTTACAAAATATTAATACTATTCATATTATTCATTAGTATGCTCGAAAGCTGACGCTGAGGTAGAAAATGATTCAGCAACTCCCCCGACGTCATCTTCAATCGCCGGCGAATATAGGGAGGCACGAGGCGTCGCCGCGGGTAGCATAGATATGCGTGAATTTGTATCCGAGTCTTCGTCTGTCTACGCCAAGTCCTCCGTCCCCACGACTAGATTCCTGCCAGAGATCCGAATAGATCATTCAGATAATATCGACCTTGAGAACTACAATACGAGTCCGCGAAAATATCAGGAGGTGTTCGTCGACTCGACGTTTTCCGCACGTAGCTCTTGCTGTGCCAATGATGTAGTGGCCTACAGTGTAAATGAACGCAGCAATTTCCGTGGCGACGTATCGGGCAAGTATCGTGGCGACGGCAAGACTTTCCTGCCGACGGCGAACGTGTCCTCTGAGTCCTCGGCCAAAGTTCTTTGCAGTGCCGAAGTAGAGTCGCGATTAGGTACGATGCCAGATGTCACATTGGCTGTGAAAAGCGACGTCGAACTGTCATCGCGGACAAGCGTGGAACTGAAAAGCCGGGAGCACGTGGTGAGTGCCATGCCGGACATTGCTAACACGAGTGAGCGTAAGCAACCCGACGGCGAGGAAAAGACGCCGGAGATCATGGTAACGACAGGTGGCTGCGATAGCGCGACCAGCGGTATGCTAGATCGTATCTCTCACGATCTTGACTATCTGCTTAATCGCACGCACGCCAAAGAAGGAGCTTGAAATCTGTCAAGATTGTGAAATACATGCAACAAGTGCAATATAGATTGTTAAATTTGTACAAAATGGATTTCACCACAAATTTCCACATAAATAAGTGAATCGCAGGTCATTTCATGTATCGTAGTTTATTTAGGATAATATTCGTCAATATTGCGTTTTTGCTATGTAATGAGAAGTCAACGTGATAACGCGATATGAATGTATTGGGAGCTGCAAACCAAAGTCTAAAGTACATATACATATAATCCCTTCTTATTTCTTATATTCTCATATATTCTGCACCAGAACACTAACTGTAATTTGATCACGAATCAGCGATAGTCGTAAAAAAAAATTCGATGCGACAAGTGATTATCATCGCACTCCATCCATCAGAACTTACTTTAAATTTAAATATAATCTCGAAATTTTCATGCTCTATTATAAACATTTACATTCACGTCCATTGTATATCATGAGGAGACTTTACTGTTCCTCATAATAAATAAATAGAATACTAAAGAATAAAATGTACTGTGTAAAAATTCGATTCATGTATAATTATTGTATAGATTTTCAGAAGGTGAGAGTACTCAATTGAGCGTTTCCGAGTTAAAGTATTTATTTATCACTGTCATCGTACAGCCCTTTCATAATATCCACGAGTCAGTCGTCGCGCTTTTTTTCGTCGTTTATAATTTGTATTATAAAGCTATACACATTCAATTTAGTTTGATAATCTACTTACATACTTAAGATCGAAGTTTATGTTGTAGGTAATAGGTACCTCTAGTAGAGTTAGTCGTTTACTTAATGAGAAATGCTTCACTGAAATTGATTCGACCGAGGTATGAAATTGGAGCGATATTTCTCTTGGCCAAGCACGTGTTATAAATGCAAAAGACATAATAAGATCTGTGTTAGTCTGTTAGCACTCGAATATACCTATATGACTAGTTCTCTGTGTTCAACAGATTTTTCTTAAAAATATAAAATATTTACAAGGATTTTCGGCTAATTTTATCGAGATTTAATCTTGGTTTAATCACATCAATAATACCCAAGTATAGAGCAGGGCCGTGGCTTTATCCGATTACTACCAAATTACGCTATTGAGCCAGTATTACATCTCTTATAATTGCCTAAGAACTAAAAGTAAAATGAACAAGCACGCTACTTTCTCTCGCGAATATTTATATTCGCTCACTTTTTTTGACAAACTTTACAATAGACTGAGTATTTTGACAAAAATAATAAATGTGTTAAGAGATCGAAAATTTTGTCCGAAAGAAAAAAATTAAGAATCCATACAATATTATTTAAATATTAATGGATTTTATAATAGCTGTACAATGAAGAGATAGTTTTTTCTTACGCATAATCGAATTAATTTTTGTTGATTTGCACACACAAAATAAATTTTATAGTATACGTTGTCATGATGAAAAGCATGATATACAATTTCGGCGTATTAATTTTTATGTTTTGTAATTCTAAGAGATGTTATGATTCATAACTTTCGTAACTGTATCCCGATAGGTAGATTACGACAGGTAAGTATCAAATCGTACGTAGCTTCGTATAAATATGAATCAATATCCAGCAGACCTCTAATTATCCTCTTAATTATACAATCACAAGTATTTGGTCTTTTTACATTAGATTTATACATTCTTTGTCGCATACCTATATAACGATATAATAGGTGAGACCTGTATAACGTAAAAACTCTATAGAATATAGAGGATCAACGAAATTTGACAATGACATGGAAGTATAACTTCAAGAACCTAAATACGAAAGTAAATATACTAAGCAGTTCCTAATTTGCAGTCATATTCAGCTTAGAGGTGTAGCCACGGCACCCTCCCATTTTTACTTCCATTCCTCTTCATTCTGTTTACTTAAATATAAAAATACATAGCCAGTCTATACATAAAGCGTGCAAAGTGGCACAGTGAACTGAGTTATCAGACGTCCTGGATGGTTAACTACCGCTCTCGCTGATTGTCGGCGGTTCTGCATCATCATGAAGTTTACTCGTTTTGTTACTTGACACAGGTATACCTGAGGTTTTTGGCAGCAGGTTAGTTGCATTATCACTATTGGATGTTGTGGCGTTACACACGGAATTGTCAAAATGTTGCAGGCATGGAAATTCCGAACCAGGCAGCAATAAAGTAGTTTGAGTAGGAAGATTAGTTAATGATACCATTCCTGGCGTTACTATTTGCTTGTTGAAGTATCTCCTCAATGCCTCTTCAATTAAATTGGCTATTTTATCACGATCGTTCTGCAACAGTTGTAAGCATCTTGCTAAAGCAAACTAAGCTTTCGCAAAATGGGATTGCTGATTGGCGATATGAACGAGATAATTTACCTCATTAATAAATCCAAAATGTACAAGTTCCTGTGCGAGAAGCATTGAGGTGTCCATTTGGCTTACAGGACACGTCAATTGCCTATTCATTTTGTCATCCATTCGCAACAATATTGTCATCTGAATAAAATAATATATCGATTTAATAATATACCGATTACGTACTCCATAGATTATCTCGCTAAAATGTTCTATGGACCACTCACAAGTAATTCACTACTATCTTCTCTAGGCTTAACATTACACATCATATTAACTACTCTTCGAGACTCCACGTCCACGGGCTCGGGTGTAACCGATTTAACCGATTCTGTCACTTCGGGCGATATCGCCCTCGGTCGGACAGGCGGAGGTAATTTCGCCATAAATGCAGTCAATGGATATATTCCGTACCTGGCAATGTAAAAGCACTCTGGTTACCAATTTATCCGATATAAGACACAATCCAGGTCGATGTATCTCACGACTGAGATACTCACTTTACATCTTCAACAAATTTTTCTAATTTCTCCGTAACAGGAATATCACTTAAACGAATTTGTTGCGGAGGTATTCCTTGATACTTTATTTCGGCGACTACAGTATCTGGTCCATATAGCCTTTGTAACACTTCGTCTGTGATTGTTTCCGAAATGTTAGCTATAAAAAATTTCAATGTTATGTGTGATTCATAATCGTAATCATTATAAGTATCTTTAAGAATTATCCCAGCTATTCTAAAAAAATAAAAATTAAATAATAAAAATTAAAGAACATATAGATTATTCATTTGCTTCAACTTACTAGCTGAGTTGACCAAGGCATGTGCTGCAAGCAGTTTGAGAGAATGTACTTCAAACAGAACGGGATGAAATAGCAATTCTCTCGCACTCGGTCTACTAAGCGGGTCCACCTGAAGACATTTACGAATAAAATCTTTTTGTTGAACATCATCTAAAGATTCTATTGTCTTCCGGATGTTTTCTTCGGTAACAATTGTACCCGTATCACCGTTTCCTTGAATTTCCAATGCAGCCATCTCCAAAGCACACATTCCGAACGAATAAATATCAATGGCAGGTGTAACGGAATCTTGAAAAGAAATAAAAAAAAGTTTGAAAATGTTTTAAATGTGATTCAAGTATGTATAAACAATGCACTTACTTCCATATTCTGGGGCAACAAAATGCATATTCTTCATGTTTGTTCTACAAGTCTTGATGTGATGATGAATTGCATCTGGGGCTACTGTAATTAAAAAGAGATCATTGCTACTTTCATAAACTATTTCAAGAAAAACGTCAACATAAAAATGACATATTAATGTGAACGTATTCGACAATGTGTTAGAGTTGGTAGGGCAGCCACCAGACAGAATGTTACATATAATATGTAAACAATATATTTTTCTGTAGACATTATAAACAATAGACAATGAACATCAATAGTTTTAAATATAATATTTACTACGCATTCTGTATGTTTGCTGCCAAGATGAATGACTAAACTTCTCTAGAAAAATTGTGTTTCAGCTGAAAATTTATCCTAAAAGTAACTTGAGCCCTCGTACAATTAACAGTTTTCACATGTATAAATGTAAAAGTGTCTCTGAAAAGAGAAGCATGCCCCTTGGATGATCAGATGTACAAATAAAACATAAATTATTTCGTAAAAAATAAACTATAATTTTTCTGTTGATTGCACAGTTCTGCTAGAAAGAATTACTTTTATTGAGTTAAAAGTATAAATTTGTTAAAAGTAAAATCCTTTAATTAAGAATTATAGAGCATATGAACAAAAAGCTATATATATATAT
>Ga0157364_1008026_pt1 | contig 10923 bp, 8 predicted proteins | sample AttsexASBM2_FD_111476 | JGI IMG/M metagenome (GOLD analysis project Ga0157364, IMG submission 111476) | Fungus gardens microbial communities from leaf cutter ant in Ribeirão Preto, State of São Paulo, Brazil - Atta sexdens ASBM2 | ecosystem: Host-associated > Fungi > Mycelium > Unclassified ... | reverse complement strand
CGCGCCCAGGTTCGTGGATCGCTGATTGCAAAATAATTGAATGGTCTGTACGATCGGTCGGTCTCGAATCTATCGGCCTGATTGGCTGAGACACGATGCGTCGCAGTGACGGAGCAGGATCGGTGAGCGGGAGAAGGGAAAGTGAAGGATCTGCACAAGGTTCGGTAATGCGTTTTTAAAGACCATTCTTTCGCTGCGGCGCCCCGTGCGTAAGTCTTGGGATCCATACGGGAGGCGGGTGCAACACACACGAAAGAAAGAGAGAGAAAGAGGGAGAGAAAATCGGCGTAGTGGGCCTCACATCTGTGATGGATCACCGGCACCGATCGGGCCTCCGAACTAATCAATAATCGTGCTGCTTCGACCGCCAGCTATTACCTAGCCCGCAGCGGCGAGATCATCATTTCTCTTGGTCTCTTCCCGCCTCCCTTATCCTCTCTTTTCCCCTGATCCCCGCCTCGTCTCTCATTTCTATCTTTCTTTCTCTCTCTCTCTCTCTCTCTTCCTCTTTCACTTTGTACTTCAAGTAATGACAACTTATCATTATAAACGTATTACACCGAGGTGCTCCGCGCTCACCTGGTCGCGCCTCTCTCCTGCCATCGCTGCTTTTCTTGATGCGAAGAGATAACGTCGCTTCCGCAATGATGCCGATTGCTATCGCTATCGCGGCGCAACGAACCCGGATCGATGCATCGTCGTTACTCAATCAGTTATGGTTGAGAAGACAAGAAGTATCGAACGCGATACAAAGGTTTGGGGAAAATTCACCTGTCTTGCAAATAATGATACTGATCTATCACGCGGGACAAGAAAAAAAAATCAAAAATTTATATAATAGAAAAATGTGAATACAATATTCAGGATTGATGAAAAAGCAGAACTGTTCCAAAGTACAATACTTAAGCAAAACGTTACAAGAAAATCTATATACTTTTATTTTATTCGGGGATATTTTTTATTAACTGCATTAATGCAATAAAAAAAACTACTCGACACTTGTTCAAATCTGTTATTCGTGTTATTCTTATGATCTGAAATAAATGATTAAAATATTCTGTGTTGTCGTAACTTGCGAACCACTGCACATATCGAATACTCCCCGAGGCGAGACGTAATATCGGCTGTAAGAATCCTGACGAGGATCGAGTCGTACTTGCCTAAGCGCCGCGCTAAAATGTACGCTTAGATATACGTTGTTTATAGGATACTACGACGATAATTTGTAAGCAGCGCGAAACTAACCGCGCATCATTTCGTTCATTTATATATCTCTCCCGCCTCAAACACATGCTTCCATGCTGGATTATGAGCAAGCTAGCGCCTTTTTCCATGGTGATAGCGCGTGAACGAATTAATACATCGTTCCATCATAATCTTAGTGAAACCTTATAATTTAATATAAATTATGAATACTAATCGTTACAGCAATACATGCTAAATTAATGTTTAACTAGACAGTTGCGTTTATCATGTGATTGAACTATAGCAGTCACGAAATAGATCAATTGCGTCATTTAGACGCGATCCATCAAGAAAACTTATACACTGAAAAAGAAAAGATGGGCTGCTATAGCAAATTAGATGGTAAAATATGACATTTTTTAATTAGCTGCAGCAGCTAATTTTTGATTGCAGCAGTCAATTAAAAACTATGCCATACACTCAGCCAATCTTTTCTTTCAATGTATAAAATATGAATAAAAGTTAATTTTTATAATTAGCTTGTACCAATATAATGCAATAAATTGTATATAAATATTTAAAAAATACAAAGAAGAAAAACAATAATAGCAAACATTTTCGAAGTAAAATAAAAAGTATGGAAGTAAGAAAAGCAAGCAATAAGAATCTCGAGATGTGGGAACATGATAGTTGTGCATCATTAATAAAGTCAGTAAAAACTACCATCTCTCACAACTTAATTAAAGTAATTAAGATCTACCTATTAGACGGACCAATTATTATTGCTTGACATGAATTGAAAACACGAAACTTCCGCGTTACAATATGACAAATTACACTTAATCTTTTTTGTAATTACATATTTGTAGCATGAATGTATTGCAAAATTTGCAAAGAAACAATTTTAATTGACCCATACAAGATACGATAACGAATAAGAAAATCTGGATAATGAGCAAATGAGCGAATATATATGTGTGAGAGAGAGAGAGAAAGAAATGTTTTCAATAAAATTACAACTGTTATTAATACCATTATTAATACCATTATTATTAAATGATCAGAAAAATATTCCCGTTTTTACGTGTTGCTTCTCGGTAATTTATTGATGAAGTTACAAATAATTCAATCGGATGTACACGCAGGAAGTTATATAGTGGATCACGCAAGCGGATCAGAGAGATGTGTATAACGAAGCGAGTGCGAAGGGGAGGCAAATAGCTTGACGTTCGATAGCTTGTAAAGAGTGTCGAAGCGAGAAGCCGTGACAAGGTGAAAATGCAGTAATAAAAGCCGTAAGCTCCCACGTTCCCCGCCATCGACTTTCCGTGCTCGTTCCACTCTCGCATCGGTCTCTCTTTCCATCCTGCTGCAATATCGATAAAAGCTTCGGTGTATTGTAAGCTTGTCCGCGAGAGCGAAGCTCCGGAGAGAGATAGAGAGAAAGAGAGAGAGAGAGAGAGAGAGAGAGAGAGAGAGGGGAGGGGGAAGGAGAGAGAGTTTGTCATGGTATGGGAAAGCCATCAATTTCAATGGGCTTTGAAAACCGAACTACTTGTTGCATGTGCCCTCCCCCTCTGTCGCCACCCCCTTTACCCGAATCCACTCGCCCTCCTCTCGATACGCGAGCCGATAGCTTCCCGAGGGAACGATGGTTGCAAACCGTCCCGAACGTGTTTCCCGATATCGAGCAAAAATACAGACTGCACGCCGGCAAAGAGAGAATATGTGGAAAGGATGAATCGAAAGAGAAATGCTTTGAGAAATATAAACGATTCCATCGTTTTTTTTTGTTATAATTTCTGTACATTAACACTACGTTTGTGAAAAGAATAAATTATGGCTTCACGCCGGCACACGCGTTTGTAAGAGATATTCCTGGACGATACAATAGCACAAAAGATATCTAAAAGACATCGAAAGAATTAAAATATCTTTCACGAGTCTCCTTTGAATTGGATTAGGATGAAAAATATCTACGTGAGAATTGTACTTTATGTGTTCCTTCCGTAAGGCTAGATGCTCGTGTTGTTATTGTTATAAAGTACATTTCTCTGTGAGAATTCCATTGATAATAACCTCTTGCCGCGTAATATACCACGAGATGATATGCTGATGATGATCGCTTCGTAGTATGCGATATCTTTTGTTTTTGGGCAGTGACCGAAAACGCGATATCTCTACGCGAAAGCGCCGCTAATTGGTTTAGATAGGCACGATAGTCTACGGCGCTATTAATTGCACGAATTAAAAGCACTCTTAATGCTAATATGGGAATACTACGATTATTCTTTGTCTACGCATCTTGTAAAATTTCAATGACTACATTAAAGCATGAAACTGCGCATACCTTCCTTGTGTATTTTCCTTTTAAATCAATTTTGAACATGACTGATCGTGAAAAATTTATCAAAGAGAGAGAGATTAATAAAACTTTATATATTTTCCATGAAATTGATATTTACCAAACAAGTAAGAGTAACAATGTATTCGATAAAATATGCAAAATACTGTTTATTAATATTTAAAAAATTTAATATTATTCCTGTTAACGTTGCAAATTGTACACAATATATATATATATATATATATATATATATATATATATATATATACAGAGATAATATCTTATCTCTCAGGATATGATGGAAGCGTATATTTTCTTGCCGAATAAACAGTTCTTAAGAAATCGATACGCCAATTAAACTCGAAAGTCGTTCAATTTCTGAATGCCGTTCGCATTATTCTGAATCCAACCAATTGATGGGAATCATCCAAAGTGTCGGGAATACGTCCTCGTGGGAAACATGCGCTTGGGATGCCCAACGGGGGTGGTGCGCTGATGTGTGCGGTGCGCGCGGTTCAACCCCGCTCTCTCGTGATATCGAGGCGGTTACGCGGAGCCTCCACGTTAATCACATATCCGTACACGCGAATACCCACCGTTTGTTTACCCACTGACGGCTCTAATGAATAGCAAAATCGAGCCGGCGCTGCCACCGCTGTTGCTGTTGCCGTTACACATTCTACCCCGTTACGTACGGCGCGTACTCGAGTCACCCCCTCGTCGCCGCTCCATTGACAAGCTGGAGGCGAGAATTACACGCGTGGATGCAGTTACACCACCGATCCTGTTCAAAGATGAACGACGCGTCGGAAATCAGGGAAATATTCCGTTTACCTGATTTATTGGCGGATATACGTGGTGCTACTGTTCATCGAGCTGTGCGGTTAATTGACGCGTGGCCGTTCGCTTCGTATAGCTATTCGTCGCGCCGGTAATTCTCGCGCCAATGTCGACATATCGGGGTGCTGATAAAGCGTTTTTCCGCAGCGCCGCGATTAATCGCCCAAAAGTCATTGCGTAAATAATTGATCCTATCATGAGGCACGTGGAAAAATAAACATTCTTTTTCATGGATAAATGATGTTTTCATGGAATTTTTACGATTTAATTATCATTTTTATTCGCTATATCAATATTCATTAAAAAATAATAAGTAATGTATATACAGAAATGTATATACACAACAATATAAATACTATTGTTACGTAATCAATTAATATAATTGTAATATTATATATTTATTTTTAAAGAGACTAAATTCTTGCTTCGGACATAATAATTGAAAGTTATCTTGCACAATTTCATATTGCGCTATTCACTTATTGACTCTTAAACATTACAAAAATTTATCAAACTGTAACAAAAATCTAACGCGATAAAGACGAAAATTCTCTCCTTCATTTTCTTCTATCTCCTCTAAAGGTCTACCGACCTCTTTCTTGATATCCGGACTTTTACATTTACATGGTATTGAGAAACAGGTATCGACGGGAATGGTGCGTCACCCTCCTTTTCGGATATTCTTTCAATATCGAGGGGAATCTTTAAGTGGCGCCAGCAACAGGTTGTAAATCCGTTTTTTAGGGATCTACAACCACCACCGTTCGGTTTGAGGTCGCGAGGGTAAAGAGAACTCCTTCGGGAGATCTCTTCGTCTTCTTCACTCCTTCCCTCACGGCGGTATCTTTTCGCCCTAGCCAGGCCCTCCGAAACTCCGGTCTAGACACGAGCCAGCCAACCTTTGCACGTTTTCCAATCACGCCATTTCCTTCCCCGTTCCACCATTACGAGAGGATCCCTCAACGACTACACGGGTTGCGAGGGAAAAAGGATTTCCTGTCATTGGAAATTCGTTATTCGTGTCTGCACGTCTTCCTTTGAATTGGTACAACGGATATCATGTAACGAGTTTATTTGATTTTTTTCGGAAAGGAGAGTCCTTTCTAAGGACAACTTTCACTTTGTATTGAAATAACATAAAAATTATAGCATCGAGGAATAAGAAATTAATTAAAATTATTATTTTATCTTTGACAAATTGCTAACATTTGCGAAAAGCGCAAAAAATATGTAAAGGTATATTTCTTAATAATTACTTTAAAAGTTATTATAAGCAACGATCATCATTATTAAAATCGACAAAGATACGTTTTGACGTTTTTTCATAAAACATCTTCGTATAATAAGCCATATATCTGTTCGTCTACTTATCCACTGAACGGTTACGACTGTCGAAGCAAATTCGCTCGCAAAAAAGTGCAATTGCAACGAATCGGCTGGCAGATCGGAAGTGTGCTCTTCGACAATTCGCTTGGACAATAACCATGAAATGACATGAAACTAGCCGTGGTGACTTGACCGACAAATTACGCGGAATGATCGTGAAAAGAATAAAAGAGGCGAGGAGGGGGCCAACGCAGGAATCCACTCGGCCGGCTCTGTGAGACCGGATGCCGGGCGCAATCATTTATTTTATATTAATCATACCCGAGCAGGAAGAAGGGCGACCGGGTTTATGTGATATACCTGAAAGCTTCGGCCGACGAGGAGCGAGACGTGAACGGTACGTCGCCGTATTCGTTCGGTTTTCGAACGTCGCGTACGAGAAAAGTCGTGATGCATGTCATTAGCCGTGATGCGGCGTCCGGATGCCCTCTATGCGATTCAAGAAGGAAGCCGCCTTCATGGAAGACATGTATGTGGATTGACAGATTCCTGTATGCCATTGTTGCCATAGTCATGCCCGTTGCCCTCCACAAATCGCTCCTCTGCCACGCTCTTCCTTTCATAGTCCAACGTCTTCCAGTCGTTATTACTTCCCCATAACGTTCATCAATTGTTTCATCTATGCGCACACACGTGTGTTATTCTTACGTTTAATTCTAAGTACCCTTGTAAAAATATCAGCAAAATATATGAGGAACAATAAAGAACGATTTTAACATCGAGAGAATAAGATAATTATAAAGAAAAATTCCTAAAATTACATATACAGCCAAATGCAAAGGTAGAAAGTTCCGGTTCTCACACTTGACAAAACAAATAGCCGGCGCTAACGAGAGTCAATCAATAACCGCTGGATAACGACCGGTTTCGCGGGAGAAGCGCGATCGAGCCGCGCGCTCCAAGCTCCGCCCTTGAAATCTTGCAGACACCTTCGAGGAACGATCCCATTGCCGCCAGGTTTCTGCGAGATCGTTCAGAATTCTAACGAGACTTAGTCCAAGGTCGGTTTGGGTGGAACCACTCCAAGTGTGATTTATTCGCTTTTAACTATCCTTTCAATAAAATAACTATTATAGTATAACTTAATAACTAGTATAACTTTTCTAACTGATTTGAGTTTATTCTTTTTTTCTTATAATTTATGCCCGATCCTGTGTTTTTTATACCGATGTAAAAGCGCAAGACGTATTTTATGCATGCAAATGCAACGAGCTTGCCTTGCAACTAGGAGAAAAAATAAACTGGCAGAGTGTTGCCGCATATTGCCTTTAGTGACTGGGAACGAAAGAATAATGGCAAATATTGCCCAGCAAAGGGAGCGACTTCCTTCAACGAACTTGCTCCGTGATGGAGTCCTTTGCATACGTGACGAAAGTGGACGACAACGACAATGTCATGGCGGAAGTAATTTCCGAGATGAGCGGTCGAGACTCGACTTGCAATAGTGGTTGAACAGTCAAAGTGGGCTCATTTTGGCATGTATAGCAGATTCGCGACGACGAAGGGACACTTTGTAGGGAGGTCATATCCTGTTCACCCTGGCCCTACTATATCCTGACCGGTCACACATTAACCTACGGAGAGAAGTAATTTTCTGAAGAAGACACGCAAAGTACCGGACACCCATGAAAAGATAGTCGCGTGTGTCGGGGTCCAGAAACGCGCGACTGTGTATCATATGTTAGTTGATTCTCAATGTTGATTCTGCGAAACGTATGTTTAATGTAATTTTGTTTGCTTAATTTAATTTGACGAACAAGTTTTAATCATTTCACGGCAGGAAACGATACTGCCATGATTTTTTTTTATATGAAATTTATAACGTTCGTATAAATTGACGTATAATAAATCACATTTAAAACAGTATAACTCTTTAATTACGATCATGGCGTATTGTTAGGCTATAATTAGGTACGCCTAATTCCCGTGAAGATCACGTTTTCAGTTGTCAGAGCGAGATACGCATCATGATTGCGCCAGTGAACGATTAACGGGGCCAACTATTGTTGGCGTCGCAAAGACAGAGAAATTATGAGAAAAAAGAAATCGAAATAACAGTAATTTCAATTTAAATTACCGCGATTACACTAGCAAGTTTTTCTTATAATTTCTTATTGAAAATAGACCAACCAAATTTATCTGACTTTTTAAAAATTATCGTTCATATTTCATCAAATAGTCTAATTATTATATACGTATTTTAAGTTAGATCAATCAATTTTTTTCTCACTGTGTGTATTGACAAATTGCATTATTAAATAAAAGTTTATCCATGTTACAATTATTGCAGTTTTCGTTATTAACAAAAGCGCGAGAACAATCAACGTTTTTGTCTTGAGATTATCAATGCGCATCGCATTCGCGTTTTACGCACTTCATTGTATACGTGCTTATGAAGCGTGAATCGTATAAAACTCCGGTCGGCGAGCAAATCCACTGCGAGGAATCACGATCACGCGCGCGATCGTGACTGCGCGCCGTAATTTAGAGACGTTGAATAGGGTCGAGCTTTCTGGACCGCACGGTAGCCATACGTCGTCACTCTTGTCTCATTCGTGAGTGATCACGGCCGATCGTATTGTGACAGGGCAGCGATTGGTACGTCGACGAGGCAAGCACGGTCCCATTGTGCCGCAGTCACGTATATCAGGAACTGAACAGTCATCGTCTTCTCCGATATAACGATGGATAGAAACTTTTGTGTCGACTCACGACCCCAGTTAACGTTTAACCCACCGAACCGTCGCACCCGAGCATCTTCTTAAGATGATTGTTCAAAATCGGAACTTATCGTTACTCGACTCGTTTAAGTCATATATTCTCGTGTGTTATCGATAATGTTCAATAGTTGCTGAAAATACAAACGTTCTATGCTAATTCACTAGTATCACCGCATATGTATAAGTGTGTCAATGTTCCTTATTTCAATGAGAAATTTAAAAACCTTAAAGTCTTATATATATATATATATATATATATATATATATATATATATATGTTCTAGCAATTGGATTAATCATTTTTACTCTGCATTATAAAATTTCAAAATAATATTTAAAATTATAAAATTTCAAATAATATTTAAAATTGTATTTGTCCGATATCGCAATTCTTCGATAGACTTCAATATGTATAGTACACAGATTTTAATAACTATAGTGCGAATTTAACAATATCGAGTTAAAATTAAATTCACGTGTTTTCGGAGCGGCAGAATTCACGAGAAACTGTCGTCGCATACCGTTTTAACAACTCCGGCAGCGGGATCCTTTCCAACACACACGGCGGTTTCATTATATTATTCCGTGCGAGCGATTCGGAAACGCGAGAGTCCTTGCAAGGCGATCATCGCGATGAAAACGGGACTCAAGCTGTGCGCGAAAAGTAAAGCCGACTCCATGGAAACGGCGGGCGTTGTGCGGCCGCTCGTATTCAGCGTTAGGAACTAATTAGCACGACGCTCGGATCGAAAAGGCAACCGGCCTCGGTTATTAACGAGGAGGACGTAACGATCCTTCGAGTCGGTACCGCTGACGTTTTTATAGGTTTTCGAGCGAGGAAGGAAGCGATTCGCCGGCAAGAGCGATATGGTGCTCGAACACGACTTGTTAAAAGCCGCATTACGGGCCGCGCATGTAACAATCTTACGGCTCATGCGTGTCAATCGTTATTAAGTCGAATGGCTTAATGCAACAGTGAAGAAGTAGGAAGTTTCTTCCGCGACTTCTTTTCTTTATAAGTTAACATTTGATCTTATAATAACATGCAATTTTACTTAACGATAATGGCTGCGCGTGATTTATATCATCGTGCATATGTATGAAAGAGAAAATATATTTGCATTTTAAATAATTACAATTAAAAGTAAATAGATCTATCGTTTCAATCAATCTAAAAATAGACGAGATCAAGCTGCGTGTAATAGTATACGATGTCCAGGATCCTCGTATTGCGGTTGAAGCGGGTTGCCGTTAACCGTCACGAATGCGAAGAACGACCCATAGTATAGGCAATAGTCATTTCATTAATATGATACAATTGCGGCTTTGTTAATGAGCTAATAAAAATACGCACTGTTATATTGCAAGTATCACGCATGGCTGAATTATACTCGAACATAGTTAACGCGGCCAACACCTAATGTGATTACTGCGTATCGTTAATATTGCGTTTTATGTGGCGAACAGAACATTTGCAGTTGATTAATAAATTTATCGTCAAATAAACAACAAAATATCAAAAAGCACACGGTGACCTAATATATAAAAAAAAAAGAATATCCTTCCCTCTGGAATATAAAAATAAATTTTAATATTGTAATTGCAGTTATGCATTTATTTAGACAATTATGTAATTTATCTTGCTATTTGTACATAAATTATGTTTTTGCTGTCTTATGCATTACTCGCACGTGTAGAACGCGTTGTTATCAGAACGGCCTGTATAATATGACATTGTGAAAGTTCTTTGAGGACAACTATAATTAGTACGAAGAATAGATCCATTGATATATAACATCCATGGCAGAACGTAGCGTACACGAAAGGTGGCACGGATTTAAAATGCATATATTACTCGCAGTCTCTCCATAATTCGATTAACCTAAGCGAAAATGCGCTCGTTTGTAGCGCGCATATATAACAAATGAAATCTCCTGCATAGTAATTCCATTCGGAATACGAAAGTAGAGGATGCGCCGCGGGGTCGTACGTACCTACGACGACGTCGGGCATAGGGGAGTCGGCGAGGATGGCGGACTGTTAGAGAGAGGGTGGGTGGCGGTGCTGGCGGCAGAGAGAGGGCGGATTAAAAATGTAATCCAATAATAACGCGTCTCTGGTGTCCGTGAAAGTACGTACGTATGAGACGCACGTGAGTATATGTGGGGATAGTGGCGTAGAAGTAAGGGTTGCGTCGGGGCGCAAGAGCCCCTTTCGTTTCCGCCGTGAGATAATTAGCCAGCGCGGAAATGCGACCGGTTTATCCGTCACAACTATAATGGTAAATAATGCTGTCCGCGGATACTCTCATAACGTAAATGACTGCGGCGTGGTTTTTTTTTTTTTTTTTTTTTTTTTTTTTAAAAAATTTTTTTCCCGCTTTTCTCCTTTTTCTCTTGTTTGTGTTGTTCCCATCCCCTTTTGCGATATTAATTTGTTGTTTTT
>Ga0157364_1008025_pt1 | contig 10924 bp, 13 predicted proteins | sample AttsexASBM2_FD_111476 | JGI IMG/M metagenome (GOLD analysis project Ga0157364, IMG submission 111476) | Fungus gardens microbial communities from leaf cutter ant in Ribeirão Preto, State of São Paulo, Brazil - Atta sexdens ASBM2 | ecosystem: Host-associated > Fungi > Mycelium > Unclassified ... | reverse complement strand
GTGCCAAGCTGCTGTCGCCTTGAGTAAGCCTAAGATGTGCCCGCGAAAAGTGTGCTATTCAATTGAGTGTGGCAAATAGATTGAAAAGCAGGGTCACAAGCTCAAGACGATTTCTGTGAAGTGGAGGGTGCTGGCGCTACGATGGTCCCCTGCAGGAATCGAACTTTTTCATATCTATATGAAATTAAAATATATTCATAAAGGTAATTTATCTAATGCCCCAAATTATGCCCCCCATAATATTTTGTAAGCAATTGGTGAAATTAAACCAATGCAATGATCATCTTTCATACAACCTGTTATCCAAGCATCTTTTAAGTTGCTCAATGTATTGAACGATATATGCTGATTGCCGTGTACTTAGTACCGGGCAGGCAGCTCATACTGTAAATACATACAGACTTCTTTTATGATACACTCTTAGACAGTGATAAAAAATCAACATGTTGGGCACATTTTTATGAGTAAAATAAGTCAGTTAAAGGTCATCGACCTCTTTTGTGGTGCCGGAGGATTATCCAGTGGCTTCATGATGGGCGATAATGGCGCTCATTTTAAAAGTGTTCTTGCCCTGGACAACGATAAAGCCGCTATCAGTACATACAATGCTAACTTTGGGGCGCATGGTGTAGTTGCAAATATTGAAGAGTGGATCGCCAGTAATCCCATTCCAGAAGCTGATATCGTTATCGGAGGACCTCCTTGTCAGGGATTTAGCTTGCTCAACAAGAATAGAGAAGGTGACTATCGTCGAGCTCTTTGGGAACCGTACATGGACATCATCGATATGTCTAAAGCATCTGTGTTTGTAATGGAAAATGTGCCAGGACTTTTAACGAGTGACGAATTTAAAGACATTCGTGATCGTGCAGAGAGTATGGGATTTTTGCTTTTGAACCCATCGGTATTAAATACTGCTGATTACGGTGTTCCCCAAACACGCAAACGTGCAATTGCGATCGGTATCAAAAAAGAAAAATTTTCAATTGATAGTATTCCGCCTTTTCCGCCGATGCCATCGCATCAAAATCCTGACAAAGGCGATAACTTCCCTAAGTGGTTAACTGTTAGGGATTTTATAGATGATTTACCTGAACCTATGGGAACAGATATCAGAGATGAAGAACCACCATTAGATCTGCATTTTGGTAGAAACCCTACTAAGCTGTCTCAGGAGCGTTATCGAGCTGTTCCTGTTGGCGGAAACAGATTTGACTTACAAAAGAATAGACTTGATCTTACTCCTGCATGCTGGATAAAGAAAACTTCCGGTGGAACAGATCTTTTCGGGCGTCTATGGTGGGGACGCCCATCAGTAACTATTCGTACTGAATTTTTCAAACCAGAGAAAGGGCGTTATCTTCATCCTGAAGAGCATCGTCCTATAACCCATCGCGAAGCTGCTCGCCTGATGAGTTTTCCAGATACTTTCAAGTTTATGGGCACAAAAACTGAAATTGCCAGACAGATTGGTAATGCAGTCCCACCAATTTTTGCCCAAAAAATTGCATCCTATGTGCTGAACTTAATGGAATACATGAGCGAAAATGGCAAGAAGATCAAAAAAATCCGAACCGGAAGTACTGCGTAAACAACTTTTAGCTCTTATCTCTGATTTTGAGCATAAGTTAGCTGAAGACTCCCTTAGGGAACAAGTGCTTGCACTTGTTCCTGCAAATCATATTTTGAGGGATTTAGGCAGTTCCTTATTAAACAATGAGAGTTACAATTCAGGTCGTGACCGTATCCTCGCATACTTATTAAAATACCCTAAAACTATTATACATGGTGATGAATTAATGGTTGTTGCTGGTATAAGTGAGTATGCGCGCAGGATAAGAGAACTGCGAGTTGAGTTTGGGTGGACTGTCTTAAGTGGCAACACTCTCAAAGACATGATAGAACAAGGGGAAGTTACACTCGATGAACTTTCCGCCCGATCTATAAAAAACCTTAAAACGGATGTTTATGCTCTCATGAGCATTGAACAGGATAGAGAAGCCGCTTTACGTTGGAATGAGGCTAATGTACTAAGAAAAAGCAAACTATCAACTAAGGATAAGATACTGTCTTATCTTCGTAAAAATGTTGGTCGTCCCATTACCGGTGAAGAGTTACGGTATCTTGCAAATGACAGTAAAGAATGGGCTCGTCGTACTCGGGAGTTACGTACAGAAGATGGTTGGCCCATAGCAACCAAAAACTCTGGCAGACCAGAGCTGGAAGTCGGTTGCTACTTACTTGAAGAAGATCGACAAGCAGAAATCCACGATAGAAAAATACCGGACCCTGTTCGTGTCATTGTGCTTGAAAGAGATCACCATGCTTGTAAAAATTGTCACTGGTCTCATGCAAATAAGAAAGCTAATGACCCAAGGACATTTCTTGAGTTACATCATATTGAGCACCACGCTGATGGCGGAGAGAACACATCGGATAACCTAATAACCCTTTGTAATGTGTGTCATGATGATGTCCATCGTCGAAAAGTATCGCAAGAATACTTATTAAATTTATTACATAATCAAAAGTAGAATTTTATATTAAGAACTTATTTCTTATTTCACTGTTTTTACGTCAGCACCTATTGCAGTTTGATAGATGTTATGAAGTACTGACGACACAACAGATAAATGAAAATGAGTCGGATTAGAATAAATAATGTTAAGTATTGTTATCGAAAGCAAATTATTCGATTTTTATCCTCATAACCGTTTGAGTACTGATTTTAAATTTCTCTGATATCTTCCTAATAGACATTCCAGATTGCAAATCATTTTTAACAGCTCTGCGATCGATTGTGGAGCTTTTTCCTCTCCCAGCAATGCGTCCGGCTTGCTTAGCTGCTTCGTAGCCTTCTCGCTGGCGTTCAAGCATAAATTCACGTTCCATCTGGGCGACCCCAGCAAGAACAGTCAACATAAAGTTGCCGAATGCACTTTCCTTGCCTGTTTTAAAACCCTCCTTGTGAAACTGGACGATTACGCCACGCTTGGTAAGTTCTTCAACGGTTGTCAGTAAATCAGAGGTTTTACGACAAAGGCGATCGATGCTGTGAACATGTAAAGTGTCTCCCTCACGTACATAATCCATCATGGCTTTGAACTGTTCGCGCTCAATATTCTTTCCGCTAGCTTTTTCTTCAAACACCTTATCAAGTGTGACACCAGCTAACTGGCGTTCTGTGTTCTGCTGGACGGATGATACGCGGATGTAACCAATATTAGCCATGCGAAAACCTTTTGTAGTGATTTGCCTTTATGCCAAAACACTACATTCGTATCACATAAAAATCAAGACAAATCACTACAGTTTGTCCCAGTTTTATGTGTAGTGAAATAGGGTGCTTTATTAGCACGGTATTCTCGTGTTGGCGATTTTTCACCAATCTTTCTGCGTGTTGAACAATGAATTTTGATGTAGGTATAGTTACAGCTGTGTACTATTTAATTTAGAATTTTTATCAATACTGTTTGTGAGAGTTAATCACAGCATCCATAAGTCCGGGGTACACTAAATCAATCTCGGATTTCCTCAGTCTCAGTTTTCTGCTGCGACCATCAGGTTCATTTCTGATAATCCCAGACTCACGCAATACCTTATAAATATGCGACTTTGTAGATTTAGGCAGCCCGTTGATACTGGCTGGGCACTGACCAGCATTCTCAGGTTCTGAGGCGAGATGGTAAACAACTGCTAACCGATTGGGATCACTCAGAGCGAATAATATGCGAGTAATAGGGACACCGTCTATGTCTGGGTGGGGAAGCTCCCCAACAGGTACATCCATTTTCGAATCCTTCAGCTTATCGTTCATGTGTCTAATCCAGCATTAATCAACACACAAAGGTTCGAAAAACTTCGAACCTTTGTGCTAGGATTATGCTAGTGTCAGTTATCTGGAGGATCATAGCAATAGTTTCCCCAGCTCTGCCAGCATCCCCTAACCCCCCCCGATATGAGGTCAAATAATGAAAATCTGGAAAGTAGGTAAGGTTAAGATCACACAACTACTTGAAATCAGTGTCAATGGTGAGCTGGATATGCTTTTGCCTGATGCCAAGCCTGAAGTGCTCCTTCAGCATGACTGGCTGTTTCCCGATCACGTATCACCCTCGGGAAACCTCAAACTAAATATCCAGACTTTCGCGATTGAAACTCCTTCAATGAAAATTATTGTTGATACCTGCGCTGGCAACGGTAGGAAGAGAATGCCTCTGGCTGTGCTCGATGAACTGGAGACAGACTTCCTCCCGTCACTTATATCGGCAGGATTTGCCCCCGAGTCTGTTGACCGTGTGGTGTGTACTCACTTGCATGCTGACCATGTAGGCTGGAACACTCGACGAATGAATAACAAATGGGTACCAACATTTCCCAATGCGCGTTACCTTTTCGGCAAAGACGAGTTTCTTAATACCGCAAAAGAAAATGAAAAAACACCTCAGTCAGCACGAGAAATAGTTAATGCTGCTGTGTTTGAAGATTCGCTAAAACCGGTGATAGATGCATCTCTGGTCGAATTGGTAGAATCTGATCATGTTATCTGTGAAGAAGTGAGTATGTTCCCCACTCCAGGGCATACACATGGACATGTGAGTATTCTCATTCGTTCGGAAGGTGAAGAAGCAATTATAACTGGCGATGCAATCCATCATCCTTGCCAGCTTATTTACCCACAGTGGTGCTGTTACGTTGATGAAAGTCCACAGGATGCCATTAAAAGCCGCCTGAGTATGTTGGAGCGGGCAGTCAAGGAGCCTTCCCCCTTGTTGATCGGAACCCATTTCTCTGGGCAGATCGCAGGAACAATCGTACGTGATAAAGGCACCTATCGTCTTGTGTGATGTGGAAAAATTAAAGGTTTGCTGCCCTCAGAACTTCCTACTTTTGTAAACCTTCATTGAACTGAAAAATGGTTGTGACCGGCAAGCTTCTCGCCCAATGGTGCAACCATTTTGTGGTTATTAAATACGTAAATTCGACAAATACCGTAATAATAGGAATGCGATCATATGGTCATTCATGATCGTCTGACCTTTGCTTTTATAATATTAACCATGTGCGTATGATTTTGATTTTATTTGTAATTTATTTAAAAGCATCCAGCTCGGTGAGGGCTATGTGGGATACTTATCTGGCGGCTTCATCAAATTAAGGTAAGTGATTGATTTTATCAAGAAACGTCATTGGCGTCTGTCGAACATCTCTCAGATCATAACTTATTGTTTTTAATAAAAAACCCATTGGAGTAAAGCTGAAAAATACCGACAAGGCGCGGGCTATGTGGGATAATCATCTGGTCGGAAATGATGTCGCTAACACTAAAAGGATTTTTAAAATGAAAAGTAAAACCGCTGATTCTTGGGCAGATTTTTTTGCTGAGCTAGAACGTGAAACCAATGAGGTAATTGCTAAGCTGAATACTGAGCCGCCAGAGCTGGACTTGGATTATTTGGATAAGCTTCTGGCAGTAAGCGAAGAGGAAGATAAGGCGTTTTTTGCTTCTCTTGAAGATGAGCCGCTAATAGAGCTGCCAGCGTTGGATTTGGAGCTTCTGGATTGTGCTTGGTAAATCCACCAGCACCGATTTTTACGGGTTCTGAGTGGGGTGATTTAACCCCGCTCGTACTTACAGATAAAAAAGCCGTTTCTGTTTGACTTTACGTTGCAAGCTTTCAACGTCATTTAACCCCCTCACACCGCATCTGGTGTGCTCTCGCTGGACATCAAATGATGATCAAACGGTTCTTATAGAGCCGACGTTTTAACGTCAATTTTTTGACTTTTGATAGGCAAAGACCATCAACAAAAAGGTGTAAGTATTTTTTCCCTCAATCCAGTTTCTCTCTGCGGATGCCCTTAGGGAGAGTTGGCTTTTTTCTAGGACTTTGGTTTTTCTGTTTCCGCCCGTTCTCAACGTTGGCGCGGAGCGTCGTTATTGACCGTGGACGCTTTGCGGCTTTGGCGGTGAATACCGCCGCTTGCGACTACTTTGTATCAATGATTCTTACTGGTCGATAACCAAACAACTGTCATTCCTTCATACTACTAACAGAAACCGGCGACTTTCTTCTGGTTGCCTTTGCTACTTTCAGGGCTTTACACACCAGCCTGAAAATTGGATCGGTATTGTATCGTTCAGACCTGTTCATTTGCGGCGCTTCCCATTTAGAGAACATATGGTGCATGTCATAGCCTTTGTTGAGTAACAGCCGTTCTATTTCGCCCTTTACCTCTTGAGAACCCCGCTGATGTGCTTGGCGATACAAATCACGCATCTTTATGATAAATTGCCGTTCTTTCTGTAGTTGGTTGTCAATGACCTGAGCAAGCAACCGCGCAGACTCTGTGCGCGACAACCCAGATATGGTAAAAGGCGAAACCTCCGAGATGGTTCTCTTCGTCTCATCGTCGCAGCCTTTGGGTCGCTTACTCAGCTTTACGCCTCTGGAACTGGAAACACGCTTCATCTCTCGTTTTACTTCTAACCCAATCTCGCGGCTCACCTCGGTAACGATGAACTTAGATTCCTCCCAGCCTCTTGAGCGACCCGTAACGTTAATTACTGACCAGTCTTTGCCTGTCGCTATCGCTCTGTCGTTGAACTCGTCGGGTGTTCCCTTCGACATGTAGCCAAATAATTCAATTGCATCGTAAACGGGTCTGGCATCCTGCTTGATTCTGGTGCTGGTATTCTTCGGCATTTCCTTTAGCCAATAACGGATAACCCTTTCTGCAAATGCTTCCACCTCTGCAATCGTGTCACCAGGTATATTGGCGACAAGGTGGACGTGCGGCGTCTTCTCATGCTTTGCCCATTCCTGTATGTAGATATACTCTGCGCAGGCGGTTCTCAGAAGCCTTGTTAACCCTATCAACACCTTGTTGAGGTGTCCCGGTTCAATATCGTTCAAAGTCTTCAGCGTGAAGAAATAAGGCGTGCCGGGTGTATTGTTCAGATCGATAAGGCGGGCGTTTTTCCTGAACGTTGTAAGCTTTGCGGCGCTGTGCGGGAGTCTGCTGGTTTTTCTTTTGGCTTTGCCTGCTCCCATTGATGCCCGATGCTCCGCTGTAATGATATGCCCCTCTCTGCGTACAAATATACTGGCGTGGTAGTCATTGGATTTAAAGGCGTGTTTAGCTTTTGGCTTTTCTGGCGCGGAGTGGTATGATCTCACGGTATTTTCCGAATACATTCAAGTAGTAAGTGTTACTAGCCCGCTCTGCAAAAGCGGGCTTTTCTTTGTCTTAAATCCGAGCTTTCACTGCTGCCAGTACTTCGCTTTTTGCCCCACGGCTGATACCAGTTAAATTGGAAAGCGTCGCAACAAAGCGGTAAAGCTGGCGATACTCACGATTCTTTGTCGCGTCTACCTTCCAGCCAGATAGAACATCATCGGGGTCATCTCTAAAGTGTCGTAAATGGCTCTCAAGTACGCTGTAACAACCTTTCCGGTCTGTTGTGATAGGTATACCCCATTTGCAGCGTAAAAGCTCCAGAACGCGGCTACGCTCGTGATTACCATGCTTCTGCAATATGCGGTCAAACTGCTTTGGGGTCAGTGTGCTGCCATTTAGCAGTCTGTCCCGGATAAGCTTGGCTACTTCGCTTCTTGTCAGATTAACCATGTGAGCGATCTCCCCAGAAAGATAACGCGAAGGTGTCGAGCTGATCAGGCGTCCAGACAAGGCGAGGGCGAGAGCAATTTACACGAGTCTTTATGGGTTTGGGAAAAGTGGGGATGAATCTACGAAAGTCGAAAAAACGAGCGCGACTAATGTTGTGGTGTGCAGCTGCATCATCTGCAACCAGATATTGATCTGTCATTCTAATTCCTTATAAATATTACCACTTACATCCTGTAAGTGGTGATTGAGCTTCCTGCTCAATCACGATTAAGATATATCGATAATGTCTTGACTGGCAACTTTTTTACTAACTCATTCTTGTAATGAGATGAGTATTTCCAGTAGAAATTGCCATGAGGTGTTTATCGTTCAAATAAACATCATGGATTATGATGTCACCATCTTCTTGGCGTATACTGGATTCAGGCAGACTGATCGCAATACAAAATAAATCAATGTCGACGAATTTTGCCGATTTTACCTCCATTTCATTTAGTATTAATGCTGCTTTGTTCTCCCATGAATAATTTTCGTGTAATTTATAACTTTTGTTCATTATTTATCCTTGTTCGTATTGGCTCTGCATTGCATACAACTACATCAGTTTTTTAACTATGGCACTGCCAGTGTGGACGAGACTCAACTATGCGTTGTTCAATCCAGTCATCGATCTCACTCTCGATAAAGGCGATGGCACGAGTGCCTATTTTTACCGACTGGGGAAACTCACCTTTGCTCATAAGAGCGTAGATCCATGCTTTGCTGTAACCAGTACGATTCAGTACTTCATGTAAACGAATCAGGGAGTTTTTCATGTTTACCTCGTAATACATTGCTTGACGATGTGAGGTAGTAAAACATTGTTTGAAATGGAATGTTTGGAAGTTAGTGACTATATTTTTATGACGATGATAGCGCCATTGAGACGCTATTTTTGGATGGATTTTAAAGATTTATGATGATAGGGATTGTTTTTATGAAGTTCATTCTTTGCTGTTTGAAATTTTTTCTAAGAAATTTGGAGCATACTTTTTCACTGCACTATCTAGTATTTTGTGTAAAGTGTTTTCTTTGACTTCAATTCCCTCATGAATTGCAAGTGTATCGGCTATTTTTCTGTAAATTGCTGACATATTGAGCTCATTACTAGTGGGGAATTTAAAATCACTACTCGATTCACTCAGAGCAATAGTCAATCCAATTATCATTTTCCAACCGTACTCTCGACCTCGCCAGTGTTCCTCTACACGCTCAGTTCCTATACTTGATGTGTCGTCTATCAGGTAATTATTTTCCAGTTCTGGGAAGAATTTCACCAATTCAGATCGTCGAAAGAAAAATCCCTCATAATTTCCATACCAAACATCTTCATCATCTGGATATAGAAAATTTCTACCTTTACGAATATGAAAAGAGCCTTCATTCCCCGGAATAGGGTTTTCACGATATTCGTAACCCTTCGCAATGTAGCCTAAAAATTCAATACATTGCGTTTCGAACTCTTCGCTGGTGGTGAATCCAGATGATGGCTCATATTGATATAACCCTAAACGACCAAAAGAGTTTGGTTCAGATTTGCTTAATCTGTGGTTGCTTAAAATTGCAGCGGCAATAGTTTCCTTATCAACATTTTTTTTGTGCTTTATATAAAGCTGACTTATTAAACTCTCAAAAAAAACAGCATCTCCCGATTCATGAAAAAATGCGGTCAGTCCTGTAACTCTATCCATTGTGATTCAACTTTCCAAATTCATAGGGTGTGACATGTGTTTCGCGATTGGCATCAAGATAATCAGCCCACCATTGCATCATGGTTGCGCGTTCTTCGTTATAGGTTGCATCGCGGCTGTAAGTAGCCTTAACGTCATTTTTTTCTCTATGGCTCATTTGTCGCTCTATAGCATCCTGTTGCCATAGACCAGATTCATAGAGGGCGCTACAAGCGAGGGTGCGAAAGCCATGCGCAGTAGCCTCTTCTTGCGTGTTATACCCCATCAAACGGAGCGATTTATTGATAGTGTTCTCGCTCATCACACCTTTAGGATTGCGTTCGCTGGGAAAGACCACATCATAATTACCAGTGATTTGCCTTAAACGTTCGATTACAGAGACCGCTTGTCGACTCAGGAAAACAACGTGTTCGACCTTTCCCTTTTTGGTGCCACGATCGGAAAACTTTACCCCCGCAATTAACTCCCTTTTTTTGGGGATTACCCATTGAGCTTCATCGAGATTAAATTCACTCCAGCGAGCAAAGCGAAGTTCGCTTGAGCGAACAAAGGTCAGCATAGTTAACTCAATAGCCAGACGAGTTATCAGATTTCCATTGAAGTCAGCTAACTTTTGAAAGAATAGGGATAGGTCGCTGGTTTTTAATGCAGCATGATGTTTTGTATCACGCTTCTTTAACCGGATATTGAGGTCATCGGGGATAATCTCAGTTTTAGCACCACTCAATCGGGCGTAGCGCACCACATCTTTTACCCGCTGTTTCAATCGATCCGCAGTATCGTGCTTTCCCATCTCGTGCACTTTCTGAAATAGCGGTGTAATGCTGAAGCTTTCCAGTTTGCGGATATCTAATGCGCCGATGGCAGGAAAAATGTATCGTTCTAAACTGCTTAAGACCCGTTTCTGATGATCAGCACTCCACATCTGATGGTTTGCCCAACTGCGAGCGACAGCTTCAAAAGTATAGGTTCCGTTAGCAGTTGCTTTCTCTTCTTTCTGCTTCGCCTTCGGATCGATATCTTGGAGGAGGAGACCTTTGGCTTCATCTCGTTTTGCTCTGGCACCAGCCAGACTCAGGTCGGGATACACACCGAAGGCAAGGCGATCTTCTTTTCTGTCAGAAGGACGACGATACTTCATACGCCAGTATTTAGAACCTGTCGGAGATACTTCAAGATACAAGCCGCCCCCGTCAGAGAGTTTGTAACTTTTCTCTTTGGGTTTGGCTGTTTTACATGTTTGTGCTGAGAGTTTGTCGCGGACGTTTCTGTTCATCTTGGGGGCATATTTTACATCGAACCGGAAGTGCCCCGGATTATGCCCCATACATGCACTGGATTTCAATAGATGTAGCTGGACGTCAGGATAACAAAAATCCTTTAATAATCATGGGCTGATGGGGTTTTGTAGGCTGGGGGAGATGTGGCTGGATGTCAATATGGTGTCCCCTGCAGGAATCGAACCTGCAACTAGCCCTTAGGAGGGGCTTGTTATATCCGTTTAACTAAGGAGACCCAGGCACTGGGAAGTCTCTGGTGCTGGCGGCTATAGTAGCGTAAAT
>Ga0157364_1008024_pt1 | contig 10924 bp, 5 predicted proteins | sample AttsexASBM2_FD_111476 | JGI IMG/M metagenome (GOLD analysis project Ga0157364, IMG submission 111476) | Fungus gardens microbial communities from leaf cutter ant in Ribeirão Preto, State of São Paulo, Brazil - Atta sexdens ASBM2 | ecosystem: Host-associated > Fungi > Mycelium > Unclassified ... | reverse complement strand
TTTGTGTGTGAGAAGATCGAAATCCTCCGCGCTGAGGTTGAAAAATTCTGACCGTGTAATTTTCAATTTATCTTTATCGACGCCAATTTTTCTAAACTAGTATTGAGAGTTTATAAGAATCAATAAAACGTAAATTTCTATTTTTTCTTATTATTTGCGGTGTCATCAACATATTTTGTGAAAGAAATATATTTTTCTTTTGTTATAGGAAGTATATCTACTGATCCTTTATACGCGATAATTATATCCTTGATAATAAAATGCACGTCGTATCCTGATAAATTATGAAAAACTATGGGAATGCAATATGAATCTCTCTAATTCAAGTTGCAATTTGAATACGCGGATCCTCTGTATCGCCCGGTCAAGTGGCAATAATCGCGTGTCATCCGGTGCAAACGATTTTTCACACACGTGGCAGTGCGTAGCGTTGTTAAAATTTATCATATCATCTCGCGTAAAATCTACCATGTGAACGTTAGTGGACAAGATACTACATGGCTGAATAGTCCCGGGATTTTTCAATACGTGGCGTCACTAGAAAATGAACATGATTCATTTCGAGAGATTCATCTGTCACTAGTTTATGTATGAGTTTCAGACATTTCATGACATTTCGTTCATTCGTACAAGCTACGTCGTTTAAGTGGCGCTACTTTCATCTTCGTTCTGTATCATCACAATAACGCACTATCACACACGTCCTTGAAAGCGATGGCCAAATTGGACCAATTACGATTCGAATTGGTTACTCACCCACCGTATTCTCCAGATTTGGCCCCCAGCGACTATTATCTGTTTCCAAACCTCAAGCGGGGGTTCCAGAGAAAGAGATTCACATCGAATGAGGAAGTCATCGCGGAAACCGAGGCGTATTTCGAAAGCTTGGACGTTTCATACTACAGAAAGAGCATCGAAATGTTGGAAAATCGCTATACCAAGTATATCGCCCTCAAAGGCAACTATGTTGAGGAATAAATATAACTTTGCCCAAAAAACGCTTGTTTTCATTAAAAATTCCGGGACTTTTCAGCCCATGTAGTAGTCTTTATTTTATACGCTAAGTTTTATACTAAGTTTTTAAGTTTCTCGGCGAACTCATGCAACGCAATCGTTACCGCGACGAAACTTATATATACACAACAAATCGTCATACGAACAGCGGACATAATATGCTTAACTAAATACCTGATGATGCTGGTACATGTAGCTGGACGTTTCGATATCTCTCTCTTCCAGAGATGCATTCCAGCGTCGACTATAAACGGAATACGTTTCTTTCTTGATGTAATTGTCGAAGCTCAACCACTTGTCGTCTTCGCTCAGTAATCTGATGGCACAATTGTTCAGTTTTTCACAGTCTATTGCGTGGATTTCCAGTTTTACATTCGAGCTAAAATAATGTAAACATCTAAAAAAAGAATGTATAAGTTATTATTTTCTCAAAAAACTTTTTTATTATAAAAAATTTTTACGAAATTTTTTTAATTATATATATACATATCGATCACAAAAGTACTTCTTGCGCTCATTTTTGCTGAATTGCGAGCTCACAAGGCGGGACAGATTCTTGATCCACACAAAATGCCCCGCGTTATTGTTCTGTGGATCCTGCACGTAAAGCAAATTGACGTGCTTGTCCCTCTTCATATCGGTGAGTCGTAAAGGAAGAATCGTCATTTCTTTTTGTTTCTCGTATACGTTGATGGAGATGTTGTTGAGATTTTCAAATTTTTTAATTTGACTCAACGTCATTGGAAATTGATGTTTTTGTCTGATGTCTTTAAGATTTAATACCGTATAATGTGGATATGATAATTCTCAATTTGTATTACTTGAGCTGTGTAGAGCGGCTACCACCGATCAGGCAAAACACGCATTGTCTAAAGATTGCACATTGATTACCGCTTTCTTCATTTTAATTTCCCTCGGTAACATCCCGCATGCAATGGATTATATTATACTTATTTATGTTAACAGTCAAATTTAGGATAGCGTCCACCCGCTATCGAGCTCGTGAAATTCTTCGAGCGATGCTAAAATGGGCTTGATAATGTGCGATGCGTACTATTCTTGTAAATTGGACGAATTAAGAGTTCATAGTTTTTCGTACTGACACTTTTATTCACGCGTTACCTGATATAAATTCACCATTAAACACGATGTTTACTTTAATATTGTTATGTCTTTGCATAACAATTTGCACATGCTCAAGCAACAATTTCTCTCGTGTCTTCAAGCAAAAGGAAACTGAGAGATTCGATGTGTCCAGAGTTTATTACTGCGCCGATCAGTATATGGCTTTCGAACGCGGTATCCATCTCGCGTCATCTGAGTCCCGCACTTGCAGGACTGTATCCGGCACTTGCATGAAACGTATACGCACCGAATCTTTTAAACTTTCGAGTCGCGCGATCAACAATTGTCTAATATCGATCAGTAATCGCGGACGTTTAATGCTGCTTTGTCCTTTTCCTCCAGCGATTCGATGAAATCATTGCATCGTTGTTCTCACATAAGAAGTTTTTCTCGCGTATTCAACTGAGCGGCTTATTCCATCAGATTATGCTCTGTTTGCTCCATATTATAATATCCTTTTTCATAGTCTTTTCATTAAAAATGTTTTAGAGAAAATATATTTTTTAATTTTTTTTTAGTTTTTGAGACAGTATATTTTTTAGTTTTTTTTTATATCATTGACAAAAAAACTTTCACAACACCTTGTATCACTGTATACAAATAGGACACGTTACACGGCATTATTTGATAAAGAAAATCTTTGCATTCCGAACAGGAATAACCTTCAAGAATCACACATATATCGGTATCATGTTTTCGGCACGAAGACGTGAAAATTGATCGTATATTCTTACGATGCATGATGAACAATATCTTCCATGATCATCAGTGTAGTAGAATTCAGTGCAGCACATTTTTTTCACAGGATGTAAGGTGTTTACTTAAGCTTGATTTAAATCTCGATATATTACTAATCAGCATCGTTCTCCATGTCACTGCCGAAACATGAATCATCTGACAGAGCATGATCTTCATCGGACATTTCTTCATGTTGATCATTTATTTCTTCTTCTATCACTTCATTCTCAAAATTTTTCCATTAAACACAAACATATAACACCGATGTAATGTTGAAGAAACTTCAAACTCGACTGCTGATTGCATGAATCATTTTCATTTTTATATATTAAGTTTGTCGCATCATTTCTTTAATACGCTGTGTGTTTTAATGTATTTTTAACATGTTTGAACGTTTTCGAAAGGCGATTTTATTGCAATCGCAGCGATAAAAAATTCTTATTTGAAAAGAGTGTGGGAACAGATGTGATGTTATTGTTGGTGTAATAAAAAAAAGGTCGATTAAAAAGATTTGATATGATTACCTTAGACAAACAAGATTCGATATGATACGTGCCACTCCAATGGATCAGTCACTTGTTTCCACTGCGGCCACCGCAGAAGAAATATCTCTGAAGGTATTATATATACTTTAAAACGTTTATAATTAACAGTTGTGAGTTTCCGTTTTACTCTGTGTAAAAATGGATAAATAATATTGTTCGTCGATGATGCATTTCGCGGTAGAGAACTTGGATTACAAAACGCGCTTACTCGTAATACTAATACATGGTAGATCCTTAGACGATCAAATCAATTTAATTTAATACTTTACTACGCGAGAACCTCATATCCGGTTTCCTTCAATCATCGCAACTATTCTTCGAAGTATCTAAAAAGAAAAAAATCCCCACTTTGGGATATGTAAAAAAATGTGGAAGGGAGCACTATTTAAAAGAAGAACCCGGACAACATTATCGCATCAGCCTTTCAGACGGATTCGACGGACAGCTATAGCTAAGAAAAAAGAGATTTTTTTCTCTGAGAAAAAAATCTCAACCTATGAACTATTACGTTTACGATTCAATAGGATGAAGCACACGGGGGACAGTTTGTGTTCAATTACATAAAAAATTTTGTGCACACATTTTATTATAGATTTTTCTATGTGTTGCTTATTTTCTATTTCTTTTACAGTGTATCTTCTCATTCGAAATCTCGCTATACCCCTTACATCTTGGGAAGGAGAGACTCATTAACGTCTACGGCTTATAAATATTCAGACATAGGAATTAGCGTAGGACTTATATCCCATGTGGAAAAAATTACAATTGGTGATACTCAAGATAACCAGATAATCCTACCTCACGCAGGACTCATAGAAGGCATTCATCGACAAATGCGAAGATATTGAGTAAGAAACGAGTAAGAAATTTAAACATTTTATTTCATATTTACGTCAAGAATGTATTACTAATAAACGCGATTGCGTAAATATGTTGCACAATATTGTGATAAAAGTTCCCTTATAAAATGTGAATTAGTATACACTTTGGATCAAATTGTATATCATACGTTACACGAATAAAAAAAATGTGAATATTAAAAAATAAATATTAATAAATATTACTCTGTTTAAAATTATTTATTTCTTTGTCCCTACACCATACTTCCTTCCTTCGTCATACTCTGTATATTATAATATTCTTGAGATTTCCACGGATCCTTTCTATACAAAGATTATATTTCCTTTCTATACAAAGATATGCGTTTTGCGGGTTTCTTCCGTGTCCATTCTTGGAATGTCGTTTCGAACTTTGCAGTCCATTTCAATAAATGACCAATCAGTACAATAAAATATGAAGAATTTCATTGTTTTTTCTATGTTAAACACATTATATTGTACACATCTTTATATTAAACACATCTTTGTGTATAATGGTTTTAATGTACACTGAGTGCGTTTAACTGAATTCGCAATGCATATATCGGGAGCGATTCACTTTTCTCACTTTTTTGTGAAGATGTAATGTTTCAATCAGCGACAAACATTATGAAAATTGTTACAAATTATTAGAATGCAAATTTTATTTTTTAAAAAATCAAGAAGTTTGCAATGTCATTGTTTCAGTGAAATTATCAAGTGACTTACTTCATATTTTTTATGACAGTATTATATCTTTCCAACATTATTCATCTGAAGTTAGTTTAGATATTTTTGAAATAAGCGTCAATGACAAAAAATTAGAAATAAAATATTTTCTGAAATTTCTGCGCTCGAATGTAACTTAATTTGGTAAACTGTTTATAATTGACAATTATGAATTTCGAATTTTTTGAAATTACGTTCTATATATTGATGTATAAAAATTTCAAGTAATGTTATTTGATGATTGGAACATTATTGATTTTTTACTACATGAACACTTTTAACATACATATCCTGCTACAAATTGCTTTTCTCGATACGGCTTTCGCTCTCTAGTTGCCGCGCAAGCGCAATACTGTTCTCTCTCTGCGTTGTAGACTCCTGATTGGAGTTCCGTGCGGTCACTACGCCACTATACTGGCATGCGGCTTGACTGGTGTACTCTCTTAACGTATTCGTCTAGGTTGTACGTGCTCGGCGTTTCCGTGTGATTCTCAATAACGCTGTGGTCAAAGTCTCACAAATACTTTGAAACATTTGATGGACCAATTAGAAGAAAGAATTTTACAAATTGACCAATTAAAAAACGCTTTAAAGCGTTTGCAGCATCGCATTGACCGTACTCTAAGTCAAGTGCTTTCGCATATTTCCTCGGCCTTATTAGAAGTAGAAATATTCCTCTCATTTCTCTGGTTGCTTCTCTAGTCATTTTTCCACGCTCAAGTGGTTTGTCTGACTCTACGTAACGTATGACGCAGTGCAATGGGACCGACAGGAAAAGTTTTATACTATGCAAAACAATAATATGAATAGAAAACAAGTAAGTATACATAATTTATTGACTTTATACGTTAAGGCTGTCCTTTTTCCCTAGATTGACCTCTTTTCTTTTTTTTAAAGACGTTTGGGAACGGATAAATTTTCCAAAAATATCTAGGATAATTATGAGCAGTAATTATCTGAAAAACCTTTGGAAAATTCCCGAACATCCTACAAGTCTGTAAGAAGACAATATCTAGCGAAAAAAAAGAATGGAAATAACAACTTTAGATTTACACCGAGAGAATTATTTTGTGGCCTGATCTATATTTTAGATCGGGTCAACAAAAAACGAGACCTAAAGAGAAGATAAGTTACTACTAATTATTTACACTAATAAGAAAAATAATAAGATTAAATAATAAGATCAAATTTGAGGTACAGATCGTGATCTATTTAGGAAATTCACGGTGTAAATTGACTATAAGTCAATGTGCTGTATATTGACTATAAGTCAATATACAAAGTGTCCCAAAATAATCGCCAAATATTTCATAGGCAGGTAGAGCGGACTAAACTGGATCGAAAAATTTTCATTTTGCAATTTTCCCAATAGTTAACGAAATATTAATACAGATAGCCGAATACGCACGCCCGCCCAGCCTATTACTACCAAATGTATACGTATACCGATTGCGTGAGCAGTGGGGAGCGGGGGATGGTCTGGCAAGCGCGCCATCTGCACGGCGATTTTGAGGTATTTAGTCTGGAGGTGCCTTAAGCAAGAGATGTCCATTCTTATCTTTCTATAAGATCTTCAATTATTTTTTTTCGTATTCATTTTTTCTCACTTCATTAATCAAGAAGAGAAAAGCTAATAGAGAATAGAACAGTACTCTGCTTATCCTTAACGGAAAAATTATTTAAAAAACATTCTTTAGATATATGTTCTTTTTTTTGTTTCTTTTCTTTTCTTTCATTTCATTAATTAGGAAGGAAAGAAATAATAATAGAGAATAGATTTTCCGTAAGGAATATATGTAAAGGATATATGTAGGTACAGTACTCTACCTATTCTTAACGATGATTATTTAAAAGGAAAAACAAATCTTTAGATAAGAAACATGTATTCTTTCGTTCTTTCATTTCATTAATCAAGAAGGGAAGAAACTAATAGAGAATAGATTTGCAGTTAAGAATAAGCACAATATTCTGTCTATCATTGATGGAAAAATTATTCAAAAAGAAAAACACCCTTTAATTTGTTTTTCTGTTTCGTACTTATTTCGCAATTTAAATTTCGCAATTTGTTTAACAGCTTCTCATGAACACCTATTAACAAATTAGAATTTAACTTTTCTGTCAATGCACAGATCGATATCCAGAAATATCTATTTCGAATTAAACGTAAAATTTTTTTATATTTTTACGAATTTCGTTATGATTCTTCTGATTCCTATTTTTGAAACAACAAAGAATAATGTGGCACAGATCTTTACTATTTAGCACTATATTTCTACTGTTTTTATTTTTATATTTTTAAGGATGTGTGAGTCATAATTCGAAACATTACTAAAAATATAAAAATTTTAGCTTATTCTATTATTACATCTTTCTCTGAGTTCGATTTTAAACTTCAGAATAATTTTGTTATTGATTTAAAAAGTTATTTAATTTTTGTTTGACATTTTATATATAAAATCATATTTTATTTGTAAATTTAATGAAGAAGTATTATAGTATTATGAATTTTATTTTTTATATATATTTTACTAATAAAATATTTTAATAAATATTCATGCAAAAGTTAATTAATTTGGATTTATACACCTACTTGTTTACAATTTATTTAGCTAAAATTACACCAAAATAATTGCACAGTATGAGTCATTCAAGAGCTAAATATTTATTTTGTTTTTTGCATTTGGTTAAAACGTATTTACGATAACATTTTTTAAATCATATTAACTTTTTTTAACTAATATTGTTGATACAACTAAAATATTATATAACAGGAATCTAAAATTAAATATTGATTAATATATATTGATTGAGCGTATCCGAATAACCACTACCAATTTCTTACACAAATATGAAAACTGAAGCAACGTTTGGAAATTTTTTTATCTTTCTTAATAAATAATCAGTTCAATAAAATACGTAATCCGATTTGTTATTTAAATTAATGAATTGCTGATAATCCATAGTTTATTTCAAATTCCGTAATTCATAATATATCAATGTGTCAATATATCTTTTATATTTTATATTTTATATTTTAAATATACAGGGTGAGTAAAGTTCCGGATCGGTAAAATATCTCGAAAACTAAGCATTTCCGAAAGAAATATTTCGTACAAAAGTTATAGGATTAAATAGTCTCTTCATTGATTTAATCAGTCTAACTTTGGGTGGCATCGTCAAGATCAGGTCAAGATCACATTGATTTTTTTTTAATGGCATATCCTATTTTTGATTCCAAAATCTAATAGCTGGTATCAAAAGCTTTTCAAAAACTACAATAAAGTTATTTTTCATAAAGTATTTTTTGAGTTACAAGGCTTGAAGATTACCGCCGACATTAGCATTACGCAATCGATTACCGATGTAATCTTGACCTGATCTTGGCGATGCCATCCAAGGTCAGACTGATCAGATCAGTAAAGAGATCATTTAAAACCTTATAACTTTTGTAAGAAAATATTTCTTTCGGAAATGCTTAGTTTTCGAGTTATTATATCGATCTGGGATTTTTTACTCACTAGTAATATGTATAATAATGTTCTTCTTAGTGAATTGGACTTTACAATTGATGCCATGATTGGCCAAAACCTATTTAAATATAAAATTTTCTCTGTTTATTCATACAAAATTCATTTTTCATTATCTACTTGAAAAAAAATTTTTTTCTTATTTACTTTTCTTATTACTTTATATAATTACTTTATATAATTATTTTTTTATTTACAAGATTCATAATAGCGTTATCGATACGTAGCTGTTTATTGTTTGCATTTAATATATACAAAATTCATTTATCTTCCTCTTGATCTTTTTTCTCATTTGAAAATCTCAAAAATAATCTATCGAATGACTTGAAATTGTGCAGCAAACTTCACTCATTGCGTTTATGTACAGTTTTGATTAGGGATGCACCGGATATCCGGAAAGTATCCGATACCAGGCATTTTTTTACTATCCGATCAGATAGCCGGATATCATTAGTATCTAAAAATATATCCGGTTGAATTTGATATCATTAAATTCTTGATTTTTTTCCTATACAAATGTTCTAGAAACAAGTATGCATATTTATAATGCTGTAATCTGTTATATTATTGCAAAATTACAATCTTTTTTCTATACCTGGTTTCTCTTTCTCTGAACCCGGTCGGATATTCAGAAAATGTCGGATATCCGACTCGAAGAAATCACCTTCTCGAGCGGATACCGATATTATATTCCATCCGAATATCCGATATCCGATAATTTTACGATCCGCTGCATAGTTTTGATTTACCAGTAGTTGTTATAATTTATCTTCAAATTTTTGAGGTTTACCGGAATATTTCAGTCACTCAAATCAAAATCTTTAGAAAAATCTTTAATATTTTTTATACTGTATAAGTTACCTTCACTTAAAACAGAATAGATCATCTCGTCTACTAAAAAATGTGATATCTTACGCACTTTATCACATTCGTTACTACTTTTCTTTTTTTAAGTATGTGTCACTTGTTCTGCTATATCATATATCATATTGTGAATACAATAAATGACATTTTAAGGCACAACGAGATATTGAAATTTGAAATAAATTAAAAATAGCGAATTAATTTACGCATGTAATATAAAAAATTGTATTTTAATACTATAGTAGCGATGATCGCGAAACGATAAAGGTGTTTAACAAAAAAAAAATTATGTATATAATATGACTGGATGTAACACAAGTAAATGATTAATTCCATCAGACTATAGTACTGACCCTAATTGCCATTTAACTGAACTAAAACCTTACGTCCGTAAATCTATGTAGAGCAAATCTTTGAATGGTATAGTCAGTTAGTAAGCTAATGCACCAGGATATTACATTATACCACACAAGTGCGGCATATCCATTAGGAAGTTATAAGAAAAGACACAATTATTCTATTAAATAACTTTATAAATTATGCAATTAGATGGAATTTTTAATACTAATATTTTGTAAGTTGTTTACCAATCAGTTGTTTATCAAGATTATACATATAATTGTGTAATCAAACTTATATAATTAATGTTATGTGAGGAGAGAATGAGAATGAGAGAGAAAGAGAAAGTGTCATTTATTGTGAACGTTCTGGCAAGTTCTGTTAAAAAGTAAAGCAATAAATTCTTCAGAAAAGATACAATTGGCAACAATAAAAATATTGCTTTTTGGAGTTTATTTTCAATTAACGAATAACTAATAAAGCATCTTAACTAATGAAGCGTCTTTCATATATTAAACAGACATACATATACTCTAAAAATCAAGTTTTATTTGTAAAGACTGCCTAGCAATAGTCAGTATAAGGAAAAATTAAATTAATTACGACCTGTAGGTGGCAACGTAAGAAGTCTATAAAGCTTTATTGATATAAAAGAGAAGTAAATACGAGCTCAATATAACTTCAATAAAGTTTAAACGAGAAAGAGAGAGAGAGAGAGAGAGAGAGAGAGAGACAGAGAGACAGAGAGACAGAGAAACAGACAGATAGACAGATAGAAGGAAAATTGTTGTTATTAAACTATTATTAAATATTATTATTAAATTTATTAAAATTATATAAACGTATATCTTTATTACTTCATTATCATTCATCACTGATAACTTATCATTTATTACTTCATCATCATTCATCACTGATAACTTATCATTTATACGTATCTTATTGCAGATTATTATATTATTATCTCATTGAATTCATCATGAAATTATATTAATTATTAGAGTGTCTATTCTTTAATCTAAAACAGATTGATACTTTATTAATTCTTTATTGCTTTATTTTAATTTCGATTAAAATTATTAATAATAAATCTGTTTTCACAAAATCTAAGCAAGCGTCTCTGTGTATATATAAATATGTATGTATATATATATATATATATATATATATATATATATATATATAT
>Ga0157364_1008023_pt1 | contig 10924 bp, 13 predicted proteins | sample AttsexASBM2_FD_111476 | JGI IMG/M metagenome (GOLD analysis project Ga0157364, IMG submission 111476) | Fungus gardens microbial communities from leaf cutter ant in Ribeirão Preto, State of São Paulo, Brazil - Atta sexdens ASBM2 | ecosystem: Host-associated > Fungi > Mycelium > Unclassified ... | reverse complement strand
TTTTTTTATATATATATATTATATATATATATATATATATATATATATATATATATATATATATATATATATATGATAGGATTGGGTATTATGAATACCTTAAGGAAACATTTTGTTATATCTAGCATATTGAAGAGTAAAAAATCTTATGCATACCATTTGATAGATTTTTTGATATTTTATGTATGTTAGTATTGAAATTGATTATTTTAATGCAAATGATGGAATGGTGGCGAGTGCCCTTATTATTCGTTCAATCATATTATCCTCTAAGCAGGCTAATATAAGCATCCTTAGGAATAATATGAGCACAGGAAACTTTTTATAAGAAGTTATGCAGAAATAAAATATTGAAATATATATTGTGACGTGACGTTTTCCGACAAGGATATGACTCGGAAAGCGCAACTCTACCTACATCCTTCCATTTTTAGAAGACGGACGTATTTACGCACCTTTTTTTTAAATATTATTCTGTCTATTTCGCGTCTGTTTCGTGTATTCGTGTGTCCGCAGACTTTTTGTGTCGGTTTTTGTCTTTCTTTTTCATGCGCTATCGCGAGTATTTCGAGTTTTTACAGGATATAATTAGCGACTCTTTATGATTTTATGAATTTTGCGTCTCACTGGACTATGAGTGAAGAGAGAAGATTATGAGGATCGAGATGAAGGAGATTGAAGACGAATTGGCGGAGGCGGTCAGCACCTTACAAGGAGAATAGCGTAGGTGATCGCTCCATATTTTAATATGTTTCGTTTTGTTTCAAAATCTGTCGCTCTATCATACCACATTACAGACGAGCATCGCAGAAGAATGAGGGCAATAACAGGGGATGGCCACTCTGCGTCCAAGAGTTGGCGAGAAACCCTGCGACGGAGCTTTTGGAGGATCTCCCTTGAGAGGACGGAATTAAAGTCGAAAATGAAGACACTCGACTATTGGTATGACACCACGGAAATGCAAGTCTCCCGTATGACGAAAACGCAAGAAAGTCTCCTTAATGGCCGAAAGGAATCCTGCTGTTTGGGTTGAATTTCGTCAGGACACAGGATACATAGATGACATGGCCCGCAGGGCTGCGCGCCAATTAGGCGACGATAAGGCCCTCCGTGGAGATCGCGATCACCTGCGTGCCCCCGGAAGGATCAGCGCCGGCACTTATGCTATGACGAGCGAGCAAAGAGTACGTGCAAGGGAATTAGGATGGCCAAAAAGTCACAGAGTATCGAGGAATTCAGGAGACTTACCGTAGGAGACGAACGCCGTTGAACTATAAGATCGCCAACTTCCGTGTCAGGCAGGCGCGTGTAACTTTCATCGTTGATTCTAACATGTAGATGCACATGATACATAATTGTGTCAGATTTCTCGCGTTAAGGGTAAGCGCGCCGCCTCCCTCGATAATTCATTACGATATTCTCAAGATAACGCGTCCGTGTCTGCCATAGCCTGGTCATTTTCGTTGAATATTGTCTCGTAATAATTTATCTCTTCTGTATTGGAATTCTGTATCGTCGATTTCTTATGTTTTCTGTTACTTTTCGAAATTCTGTAAGACGATTCGAGATCTTCGTGGACGAGCATGAGGTCACGCCGTGTTTACAGTCGCACAATAACCATTTTCTTGTTTCATGTTATTCCATTCTCTTTTTTGTTATCAAAGTGTCAAATTACTACTTGTGCGATATTGCAAGAATCGCTATTATGTGACATGAGCTCGAGAATTAGTGTAATCGTTACACATTATTGAAAGCATATAAGAAAACGTGCGAAAACATTAGTCTAACGCATTTCTATCGCATGCTATTATTGTAATCCTATCGAACATATACGAATGAGAGTCGGAGATTAATAGAATATATTTATTTTTTTTGTTAATTACTGTGTCATTTAGTCGTTTCTCCAAATTATTATTATCCTTTATTTTCGGCCACAACTGTCTCTTGTGCTATTACCAGAGTTGAGTAGTCGAGAGGTTAGAGAACCATCGAAGCTCACAATTCGTAAGAATACAGTTTGAGTAATGTTTTAATTAATTGTAAAAAAGAGGAGCTAAGTGAGAGGCACGCTCACTTGTGCGCCCAAATCTGTCTCGCGATCTGAAATTGTGAAACGAAATATTTTCTGCCGCGTCATGTTTGAGATTCAGGCGAATTCTATTCGCGAAGATACCAGAAGATAACGAGTGTCAGCTGTGAGCACCCGAAGTTGCACCACACTCGTGAGTGCGGTTGCAATATATATTGCGACGTTATGTTTACAAGGGTCGTTTGACCTGGTCGAAAATAGCGCGGCATTTTCGTTCTGTGTCCTTCCGTCGCGCTTATCACGGTTTTTGGACGATTTTTGCTAGAGCGTTTCGTCAGATATTATTTTCTTTTGCTAAGCGGTTTTTTATATATAATTTTATAATCGGCGACTGAAAAACAATGTTATGATGAAGCTACGTCTCATTCTCAGTGAACATCGAGAAAGAGGAGACGCATCAGCGGAGGTCACTACAGGAAAAGAGAACGTGCAAATGATACCTTTACTCTTTACCATAAAATTCTGTTGCGAGCGTGTGACTCTTTTGCCGGATTTTTTCTAGGAAATTGTCTAAAAAGGGAACAAGACATGCAGCATGAAGGATGGTACTATTTCTTGTTATTAATCGAGCATGGAGACTCCGCTGCCAATGCCGCGAGGAGGACTCTGTAAGACAAAGCCTCTCTGCTGCAAAAGAAGGAATTGTACGGCGGAGAATTACATTCGAGACGTCCTTGAGCCCGGATGATAGAGAAGAAGGTTCTGCGAGCAGCCGCAAAAGATGCCAATTATCAGTCCCACACGCCAAAGCCAGGTCGCGCGACGCGACAACGACTCGCGAGAACATATGCGAGATTGGTAGAGAGGGCTCGCAACTAATCAGACGCGATAAGGTTTATCAGTCTGCAATGCCTGCGCGTTCCCAGAAGAATTCAGACCTCGGCACTTGTGCTATGACAAGGTGATAGAGAAAGACGTGCGAAGCGAGGACAGAACAGCCGATAACGACGATGAGCAAAGAAATCGAGAAAGAGCCTGTTAAGGAAGAATCTTGTGATGAAACGAGCGCAGCGTACGGTATTGTATAGCTGCCGATTTTCCAATCCCAGAGAAATTCGCGGATAGATTATTTAATTTCGTTGAGTTTGAGATCGTTGAGAGAGACGGCGCCGCAATAGAGCAGGCGCAGCGCGTGCCATTCCGCCCGATACCATTCGGATTTCGTTAATGTTGAGTCAGTTTTTTCTACACGCCCGTTGCGGCCACAACCAGTCATTTCGTTTGTATGTGTTATATTTTGTATAGCGTTTAAGTGCCGGAATTAATTGCGTTAAATTTCGGATAGTATTCTCGCGTCGTAGTATCTTCCGTCATATCATGCTTTTGTATTGCACTTTATTGTTCCGAGAGTGTGAGATTCCAGATAATATTCGTGTTCATTCTGTAATTCCGTCATTTTCCGTTGGGACAGATATTGTCATTTTTGCGGTCGAAGAATTGTGTACACGGTCAAGCGCCACTGCGATTGCCGCTGCCCGGTTATCTTACGTTGTTACGAAATCAACGATTTGTAGAGTGATTTCGAAAGCTTAAAGCTTGCACTGTCAAGATAATAATTTCTTATATTTAACATCGCGAACGCCGTTTACGAGAGTAATTCAGTCTCTCCCCCCAATGTCTTATATAATACATGAGCGACCATTTAACATCTATCGTGTTTGACATCGTATAAAAAATATCGAATATACTTGTTATCTTATATGTTATAAATCCTGCATATTTTATTGTGTATAAACTGACTTGTTCTTCAAGACATCCTCCGTTCCCATTCACGAAATATCTCCTCCAATCTTGTAGCTGAGCAGTCGGTTATTCGGACCGTCCGTGTTCGTGATCTTGTAGAGTTTTTGCGGTTCGATTGAAATCTTCTAACTAATTCCGAGAAAGAGTGGCACGCTCTCTCATACCTGGCGCCCAATATAAAATATTTAGTGTTGAGAATAATTGGAATTTGTTAGATTAATTGATATTACCAGCTCTGAGTGGAGAGTGGTGAATATCCACAATAGAGAAACTGTAAAGAATTACGATCACGAATGCGCGACGAATATTTTGCACGCTCATGAGTGCGATCGCAAAAATTTGACGCTCATGAGTGCGAGGACTTGACATATTGAAATAAAGATTTCCTTTCCTTTTTTCTCTCCTTAACGGAGAAGTTGGGGAGCGAGAACAGCATATTGTGCACGTTATATTATTGCTTGGCTGTTTGCTATTTGTATTATATCTGCTGTCTTCTATGTCTCCTTGCCATTTGGATTTCCTGTGACTTGTGTGCTAATCCCGTTTCTTTTCAGCAATGTAAATTGTGCGCGGGTAATTAGTAAAAGATGGAAAAATTTTTAGTCGATCCTAAAATTTGCTAACTTTCATGTTATATCTTACGCTATATTTCGCGTCGTGGCTTTTGCAATTTTCGCAAGTATTTGTCATTTCGGTAGCTATTATTGTTTTGAATTTGGGAGATTTTTTTTTTCGCATATCGAGTCTGTGGCCTATTGTTTCCTATCGACTTATGTGTTTGTTGTTTTCGCGTGCTTAGAACGTTGGTATGTGTTATCTTCTCTCGATGAGCTTCTCAAATATTGTCACGTATAGGTCGTTTCCAGTGATCGCGTGTTATTGTCGAACTTTCTCTTGCTATTGCCGATAACATGCCGTGAGGGGAAATCCACAATAGAGAAAAACAATTTGATTTTTGTACGACAAGATTAATGAGTCTTTTCCTGTTTGTAAATCATCTGATTCTTTCGATTCGGTATCGTCGTGCTGTATCGTCAGATTCCGGAATTAGTTGAGAAAGTCTGAGAGAGGTTCACGATTTGCGTGGATTTACGTGCTGTTGGTCGAATAATTAAGGAAGGAACTATCACGTAGGGGACAGAGTGCGAAGGGGGATACCATCATCCTACAGGATATCGCTTGCTGCGATACGAATTATATGCATCGGAAACCGCAGATCACTTCACAACGAGTGGGGAGTGATGCACCGATTGTTTTGCGTCCTCCGATCACCATGTCTGTGCAACCTGATCCGAGGCCCACTCTGCACGATTATTCGGGAAATCGTTCGGACACCCGCAATACTCATCCCCTGTCCAATTATCACTCTTGCTATTGGCGCGCCAGACGCTCCGCAGGCTTCGATTTTGGAGATTGTAAATGCGCTGCGTAAATGGCATTTGAGATGCTCGGAGACGCGCAGAGCAAAGAACCGAAAACTTTCTTGATTCGAATCGAAGAGGGACGTGAGTTATTTCCTGTCAGCTATACAAATCTCTTCCGATGCTTGCCTTTCTTTTTATCAGGTACCGCGCTTTTCTGATTTCGCTCACGATGTCCGGAGTGGTAAACCTGAGACCAATTTGTTGTTGCGTGGCGCTTGCGGATTTCCAATACGCGTTGCGGGATGAGATCTTGCGTCACACACAACGAGATGAAGAATCAATTGCAGATTATTTAATCTGCACGAAAGCCTTTTTTGATCGTTTGAACTAATCGTGGAATTTAACGGAATTAACAGTTAAATTACGCACATCGTAACATATCGCGTTTACAAATGGATCTCCGCCAGGATGAATTTTCTGATTTTACGACTCTGAAGCTGTTAGCATCACGGCTCATTTGAAGTGAGCCACAAGGCTAATACCTCGCGTCGAGCCCCCGCACCAGAAAAATCTTTGTTCTCGGAATTATCGCTCGCGTAAGGCCAAACGAAGCAGTCAGATCGGCGTAACCGAATTTCTGTCCCGGCGATCGCCGGAGATAGGAAGGCCGCGAATCGCAATCGAGCTGATGTTGCCCCCAGGGGAAAGCAGAAACGATCGACGGCGTCGGAGACTCCCTCTTCGACCTCGATGGGGACTTCTGCGGCCAGTTCAGTTAAATGTTGGAATTATGAAAAAACTGGCTATATCGTGCGGAAATGGAGAACGCCGACGCGTGTATTGTTTCCGCTGCGGTAAAACGAATGTAACAGTAAGAACGTTCCTGTTCGGCGAAGGAGAATCGCTAGGTCAGATCGAAGTTGCTCCCGCAAAATCGATTAAGACCCGCACTGAATCTTTCTCTCACATAGAGAAACTGAAGTATTTGTCAACAATCTTCCGAATTACCCCCATTGTTTTTCCTCTCTGATGTTGGAAGTCGTTCGTTAACAGCCTTATTAGACTCCAGATGATTTACGAGTACCTTCTATGGATTCCCTGAACTGACCCCAAGAAAAACGTTTAGCGAAATTTTTGGAGAATAAAATATCGAAAACTGTCGAGAGTCCTGGTGTCACTTCTCTTACTGAACATAAGATAGATGTGGCGCGCCTAATAAGCAACATTGTTATTTAATTTCGCCTAAAGTTCTTATTCCCAGGAGACTATTCGCGAGGAGATTGACAACATGTTAACAGCCGAAATAATAGAGCTATCGTTTAGTGAAGGGTCAAGTCTTATCGTGATGGTGAAGAAACCTAACGGAAAATATCGCTTTTGCATAGATTTTCGGAAAATAAATAACGTTGTTGAAGAAGAATGCATATCCGTTGTCCAACATGAATGGTATCTTAATTAAATTAATTATATATCGGCGCAATATATTTTGACGATAGACCAGGCGTACTTTCAAATACTTCTGGCAAAAGATAGTCGCGAGATAACTGCGTTTAACGTCCTGGGTAAAGAACTTTACTATTTTACACAAATGCCGTATGGATTAACGAGAGCCCACGACTTTTCAACGACTTTTAGATAAAAAAAATGTCGGAGATGGAATCATATTCATTTGCGTACTTGGACGACATAATTATTGTACGTCTACCTTTGAAGAGCACTTAGAATGGCTTGAACATGTTTTAAGTAAAATCTTTGCTGCTAGCCTCACTGTGAATCCTAAGAAATGCGAATTTTGTCGTTCGCAAGTTCGTCATTCTTAGTGTAAAGAGACGGCTTAACCATCGATCCAGACAAAGCGCAGCCAATTTTAAAATATCCTGCTTCGCGTAACCTTACACAATTGCGTAGATTTTTGGGCATTGTCGTCGCTTTATACCGCAATTCGCTAGCCGTTAGCGAACCGCTCACGCGACTGTTAAGAAAGAATCGTCATTGGGAATGGAGTAACGAACAGCATCACGCCTTTCGCGCAAAGTTACTATCCGACCTTATCGTGTTCCGATTTCAGTATTTCGTTCGTCTTGCAGAACGACGCCAATTTCATCGGTGCCGTTTTATCGCAAACTATTGACGATGTAGAGAATGTTATATCATTTGCGATTCGCGCGCTGTCAGGCCCGAAAAAAGAAATACTCTGTTACTGAACAGGAGTGTTTGGCAGTTGTTTGGACAACTCAGAAATTTCGACCATATTTGGAGGTTTATAAATTCTGTAATAACCGATCACAGCTTACGCTGACTTCACCATCTGAAAAATCCGACTAGTCGACTAGTGCGTTGGGCTTTAGAATTAGAATACGACTACGAAATAGTATATTGGAAGGGTGCTTTGCATTACGTATCGGATGCGCTGTCACGTGCATTTGAGAGTAACACCAATGAGGGTGACAATGTCATTGTCTCTTTGATAATCGCAGCAAACGCACCTATCATCGATAATACTGACGATCTGTGGTAAACGTTTTCAGGAGATTGCAGAAAAGAAGAAATTATTCATAGATTGAAAGATCATAGATAGGCAACTATATTATCTCAAATCGTGAGCCGTGACATCGGCCGGTGACTCGCAGGCGGATCACTTAGGTATCGATAAGATATTTGAAATGTCGCGTATTACTGACCAAATATATTTCGTGATAAGATGCATTTGCGTGTGCATCTCTCAACACACGAAGGTAAGTAGACGAATCCAGGGGGATTCATGGGATAGCAGAGGCTCCATGGATGGTAGTCGCGATCAATATTATTTGGGCCCTTTCCTGCGAAGTAAATCCGATTTTTGCTTACGTAATACAAAGTCTATTTACGAAGTGGAAGTGTCGTGTGATAAGAGCCGCGAAAAGTAAAACGATAGGCATTAGAGGAGCTTGTTATTTTGCGATGGAGTACATCGAAATTTTTACTAATAAATAACGGTACGAAGTTTATCACAAGGACCTTGTCAGCGTTTGCCAAAGAGCATGGCATCATACGCACTATCATTCTGCCATATCACTCCCATCTAACCCCATCGAAAGAGTTAATCGCGTACTTCAAACCATGATTATATTAATCTTTCTCGTGATTATATTAACCTTAACCGTGATTATTAACCTTTCTCGATCATAACCATCGTGAGATGGAGTAGAACGCTCACCTAAAGAATTTTCATTTCGTCAATACCACACATCGTCGGTCGGTACCTCATCTGCTTTTCTGAATCTAGATCGCAAATTAGAGCCAACGCTACATCGACAGTATCAGGGAATGGCCGAAGTGAAGACGCCGCGAGATAAGAGGAGCACATGCGAGAATTGCAGTCGTTGTATCAGTGGGTTAGAGAGAATTTAAGTCAAGCCTACCAATAGCAAGCTAAATATTACAATTCCCATAAGCGCGGAGATTTAGAGTTAGTGATCTGGTTTTGAGACGACAACATACCTTATCGTCTGCGGGTCAGAATGTCGCCGCTAAGCTTTCGCCGAAATTTCAGGGTTTCCTTAAGGTTAGTAGAGTTCTTTCTCCCGTAGCTTGTGAGTCTCGACAATGCCACCGCTGGAAAGATGTACATTAAAGATCTTAAACCCTACCTCCTTCTGTAACCCTGTCTGATGTGTTGTGCGCTGTTTCTGCTTCTTCGACTGGTGATGGTTCATTTCCGCTTTCTTCCATTCTGGACTTAGACAGAGTATGACTGGTAGTGTGATGAAAATCGTTACGGTATAAAAAAATAAAATTTTTGTTCTTTTTTCACTATTCCTTCTTTGCACGAATTTTTTTGAGCTAGCGGTATCGAAGATTTTGGGAAGGAGGGGGGGAACTCTTGGGCGAGTTGCTTATCGAAAGCCAGAATTTTGTTTAAATTTGCGAATTTCGTGTGTTGAGAGAAAGTGTTAATCGAAAGCCCAAAAAGTTTTTTTCCTCTCCTTTCATTTTCTTTCTCGCTCCTCGTATTGCGTTCAAGAAAAAATCAAGCGACTAGAAAATACGGGAGAGTGCTTTGGCATATTCGAGTATTTTGTATTTATAGCATACGAGAGAATCGCGAATAGACCTCCAACATGATCCCGATATCGCGAGACGATATGTAGGGCCGCCGACGATTGCTCCGCCTCAATATTCATAAAATTATTACCGTCTTGAGTATTTCGCTCTCTAAGATAGATCCTAAAGAGTTTCATTCATTTTCGAAAAGGACGTTTGACATTTCCGTAAAATAAATTCGTCATTTACTTTTAAAGTGCCTGTGTAAATCCGTGACCGTATTGATTTGCAATGGAATTTGATTGTGATTATCATGTATTTCCTTCTTTGAAATATTTCTTAGTTGAATAATTAATCGGCAGTGATTATAATAGCAATGAGCCAATAGATTCATTTATAAATTTGGAATTCATTTATAAATTCATTTATAAATCATTGAATGTATGATACGTGATACAATTTACAAAAAAAATACTTGAATACAATTACTGTGTGCAATGTGTGTCCTTCAAGCAATAATTTTCAGTCGCTTAATCGGTGATTCATTAATATGTATGGAAAAGATTAATATGTATGTAAAGATCAATCAAATGCGTGGATAAATCCATGAAAATATTGATACGTGACACAATTTATAAAAGGAAGAAAATTTTGATTATTAATTACTGCGTTTCTTTCTTGGATTAATTCTCAATCGCTAATTAATTAATCGGTAGTGATTAATAATAACGAATTAATAAATTCGTTAATAAATCAATTTAATGTGTGTGAGTGGATTTGTGTAAAGATGATATGTGACACGATTAATATGTGAGAGACAAAAATTTATTATTGTTCGGTATTGGATGTGAGAATTCACAAACTGGTATTATTCTGCCTATTTTCAGCTCGATTATGGTATGAGGACATCTCTACAAAGTATGTATGAGAGAGAGAGAGAGAGAGAGAGAGAGGGGGGGGGGGTGTTGTACGTAGCAAGCAGCTGATCGCAATTGGGCATCCGGATGATGAGTTGCGATTATCTCCTGCCTATCTTTTCTTCTGTACGCGATCCGTAATTCGCTAACTATTTTCCTTTATAATTCAAAAGTTCGTATAAAATTTTGACAAAGGAAAAAGTGTCTTAGAATCACATTAGGAATACATTAGGAATATTTTAAAGACAAATGTTTTTTCTGAGACACCTTATATGTATATTGTTTATGTATTGTGTATTTAATTTATTATCTGTGTTTATTACTAATTTAAATTTTACAAATACGTCATATAATATTAGCTTGAAATGTTTAACTTCTAAAATAGATTTATACATGTCATCAAAGTCGTCTTTGTTCATGTAATACAGTTTGATGACAGTCGTCGAGATATACATATGTCGTCAAAGTTGTCCTATATTCAGTTTGAATACGGTCGTTCATCAAAGTATACTGTCATGGAAATAATCGTATCACCATTGTAATACAATTTGACGACAGTCGTTAATATTAAAGTAGTCATTTCATCGTTCATCATAATAAATATTTTTTATTCCCTTTTCTATATTATATATTAATATATAAAATTATTAAATTATTAGATGTATAACTTTGCTTCCGCCGTTTTCCTATAGATGGCTTTAGCGGTAAGTGGTGGTCGAAATAAATAGATCATAGACGTCATACAATAAACTTGGGCATCTGTCAACATAATCCCATAGAAACATTAG
>Ga0157364_1008022_pt1 | contig 10924 bp, 6 predicted proteins | sample AttsexASBM2_FD_111476 | JGI IMG/M metagenome (GOLD analysis project Ga0157364, IMG submission 111476) | Fungus gardens microbial communities from leaf cutter ant in Ribeirão Preto, State of São Paulo, Brazil - Atta sexdens ASBM2 | ecosystem: Host-associated > Fungi > Mycelium > Unclassified ... | reverse complement strand
TTGACGATATGATTTTTTGCATATATATATATATATATATATATATATATATATATACATATATAAATAAAGATATAGATGACTTTTAAAAATGAAGAAACTGTTTGTATATGTAATATATATAAAATATTCTCTGCTTTTTTTAAATTTATCGCGGCGAGAAGTAATGTATTCTCTGAAAACTTTATGAAACGTGCTGTTTTTCCATCGAACGAGCTGTACCGAACACGTTACGAACCAGTATCGTACGGAGTACCATTGTACACGAGTTGAAGTAGAAACTCTGAATATTCATGGCAAACACTCGCTATTTCTTTCGTAACGAATGTATTTCGCGTTTTAACAGTTCCCGAGAGCGCTTTTCGGCCCATTTATTCGTCGTCTCTGTCTGCACTTTAACAATCGATAGTATTTGGTATCCATCGTCCATCGCACCTATCGCGACTGTCGATGTGCACGCGCGTCGATGCGCTCGCGCTTTGTAATTCGTCGCTTAGTAATTTCCCACCTCGAATTTACTCGATTTCTGCCTTATTTACTTTTGCCTGACCTATTTCCCGTTCGGTCTTTACGTCATTTATTTCGACGTGCACCGCCTGTACTTTGTTCTCTTCCCGCTCTTTCTCCCCCGTTTCGTAAAAGCGATCGAGTAATTCGAGAATACGAGCAACGCCAATAACTATACCACTCGCCGATCCAACATCGTTGCATCGTACGGCAGAATGTCACCAGAATGGAGTTTCGAAATTGCCTTCGAACTTGTCCGAACCAGAAGTGCCAGTCCCAGGTGATCGGTAACCGAGACAATACGTGACTTTACGACAAACACTGCATGGCGTATCGGGATTGCGAAAGAACGTGGTACATTCCAATAGACAAAGTATAAGTACTATACATGTATATATGTTATTGAATATACATATATGAATTTCTAATAATAATATTAATAACTTACAAAAATATAAAATTAAAATAAAGATCATTTTAGAGCAAAATTAGAATAAAATTATTTTTAAAGAAATAAAAATTTAAAAAGTGTAAAATTCCAAAGATGTCGCGCTTATATTCATTTTAAACGGTCATCTTGAAAAAGTTATTTCGAAAGAAATAATTTTGAAGAAATACAGTTTTATATAATATAGACAAATTTTTTCATAAAAGTCTTACAATAGAATAGAGTAATATTAACGTTCAATCATTTTCAATCATTGCGACGTCGTACCATGAAAATCAGCTACGAGTCTCATTCGAAACTTTGGAATATCTGCATTGGCAAAAGGTAGTCTTCATGTTAGAGAAATGCCGTCAGACTTTTCTCATTTCGCAAGCGGCGTAACGATCGATGATCAAAGCAAGAAACGTGCAAACGGTACGAGACGTCTCAAACTGTCGAAGAACGCCTTGGTGTTAGTCGGTAGAGTTGAGGCGGGAAGAAATGGCGGGGAAAACTTTAGTGAGGGATTCGGGGAAATAATTAATCGGGCGTCGTGAAAACGATAGGTCGGGGTTGTAGTTCTCACCATCATTGTTATTCCTCGTCGCACGATTTCCTTCTTTATTCTATGTCGTCTTCGTCGTTTTCATTGCGCGTTCGGTTTCGCATAAAAGCTGGGCGACCATCGCTATTTTGCAGTTTTCAATCTCAGAAATTGAATATACCGAGATGGGAAGCATTGTTGAATGTAGGAAATGGGAAAGCACGTTGCTTCGTTCGTTATAGTTGATTGAAGATGCAACGCGATACAAGATTGTGTAAAACAGTAGCAGAATTTAAATATAAATCTGTCAAAAATCGAAGTTCTCTTGATATTCTAATTAACTAATACAGCTCCATTAATTTTTAATTACTTAATGATGTTTTTTGTCTCTTGAATGTCAGAATATCGTTTATGCATAGAAACAAGAAATTAACAAGAAATTTACTATTTATTCGTTGCATTTGATTATTTTCAAGATATCTGTTTGTATCGCGTCTGTTACATTTTTTTCTGCTATTATTTTATCGACATATTTTGAGTTACGTCGTTTTTGTAAATAAAAAAAGAGCTTTCTACAAAAAATATTTAGATTGACACAACGATGATCAAAGTTTGAAGAAGAAATTATTTTGAAATTAATTATTTTAGCTCAACAAGATAAATATAAACTATTGATGATCTTGAGTTGTGCCATGTTATTCTGGATTTGTTATAATTTTATGGGATATAAAAAACTTGTAGTTTTGATTTTATTGTATATTTAAGAAAATATTCTTTTTGCCGATATTATTTGATTATATAATAATTTTCTGTTTAGTTGGGAAATAATTTTTTTCTTTTCTAAAAAATTTTTTTTGAGTTGCATTACTTTTAAAGTAAAGGGAAGACATCTTGTTTGTGATTACATCTAACATGTTATTTTTGACTTCTTTAACTTTCTTTTTAAAAATTTATATATCTACATACTTTGATTCTTATTTCCTTTCTCTTCATTTATGAATATATTTATTAATATTTAATAATATTATTAATATTTAATATAAGGTTTCTAGTTCGTAAACACTCATTTACTAGTCTGAATAATGCTTTGATAAACCACTTTATTACGATTATGCATTTGCACCTCATCTTTTATACATTTTCCATAGTAAATATGTAATAATTGTGCTCTTTATAAGCAAGTTATAGTATATAAGGTAATACATAAACGAATGTATCTCTTATATATTATTTAGTGAAGCACAGTATTAAAATAAACCGTTCTATAATTTTCGTTTATCTGTTGATGCGAATAGTTAACGAAGCAATTCATTCACTGAAGATAGATACACCAAATTTTCAGGAATGTTTACAATTCACGATTTTAATATCGCGAGTATTCTTCGAATATCCTTTGCACTTTTTTTTACGCCCTTATTATATGCGGTTTTTATGATCGTTTTAGAGAGATTACAAATATTTAAAGGCATTTGCATGCTAATCGGTACCCGGCTGAAGTGACGGTACGTCCGGATATTTTCCTTTCGGAAAATATTCATTTTCTGCGTTATGAAGTGATTCACACCTATACATGCGCACGTTTTTCAAGTTATACGGTGCAGTAATATCTTCTAGATTTGCTCCACGGATTTGTGCACTTTCTCGTACAAAAATCCGCATTTCATTTCACGTTAGTTTCGCGCGTATCACGTGAGCCGAGATCAGATTTTGAGCTGTTGGAAACCTTGGTTTGTTAGTCTTCAGCCTTTCGTCTATATCGTAAGTTTCGTATCTCGTCGACACAGACACTAAGTTTTCGCGTAAATAAATCGATCTCGCCAGAGTTGCCTGAGGTTTAACACGAGTACAGATTTCATTTATGCATCACGCCCACAAGTTTAAATTTAAAATCTTTGGCTAATTCAAATTTTTCTTTTCATCTCTGTTGACGAAAATATTTGCCGGTTAAAAAGTCGGGCATTTAAAACGATTTAGTTATTGTTGGCGCTTCAATCGTTTTAATCCGAATTATTTGCATTCGATTGTTGAAAACGGTTCTGTTAGTCGATCATTGACTTTCACACTCGCACAAAGCTATAGGGAGAAATATTTTGCAATATATAAAGGTAGAAAATCCTCGCGCGCGACATCAAGTATAAAGAATAGGAATAAATGGCACGATAGATTGTCAATCCATCGACGAAGTGCCGCTTTTTACGGTCTGCTACATAAAGCTATATCGTCGGTACTCTTGGTTCTTTCGTGCGCTTCGTATCGTTTGCATGACGATATTGCATAAAAAAACTTGATGAAAAATGCATGAAATATGCAACATTGCCAACACCGACATTTGAAAGGCGTAAATGTTAAGATGAGCTATTATGTAAACTTGTCGTTCTTTTCGGTGTCGAGAATGAACGAAAGATTGGCAACAAAATTGAATTTCAGGCAATGCCATTCGGTTATTACAGTTGAGATTTTTATGTGCATTCTTTTAATTCACATGAAACGTATTCAACATCATTCTTGTCAAATATTCTAAATTTTGCGCACGAAATAATAATAAAATGATTTTAGTTTAAAAAATATGTCAAAAGCAAGTTCAAATAAACATGAAATTTTATTGGAATAAGGAGAATGAAAAAAAAAACATAAAAGAAATCGTAGTGAAAGAATTTGAAATTCTCTAAGAAAATGTAGATACATTTTGAGAAGATATTGCGATGTCGTAAAATACGATATATCTTTTCCACTCTCGCGTACTTTATTTTTATTTTACGTTTCGGCGAATGGTACTCGAGAGAATTTAAGAAATTAGATTTGCTCCGAGGGAGTTTTATCTCGAAACCTATGAAATGAAGGTTATTATATTTTAAAATATTACGAATAAGGAACTGAAAAAGATAGGATTTTATAATAAATTACCATCATTCGGATCACATTAAGAAATATTGGAAAATAGCTAGCCTTCTTCTCGTTTATATCTTTATATATATGTAACGTTCTTCTCATTCATATCTTTATATGTATATAACGAACACATCAATCATTTCGATGTTAACATATTGAAAAATATAATAAAAAGTTATATGCAGCTGCATTGACTGAAACTGCATCCTAATGATGAGCATCGTCTATCGGTACATCAAGCTGTAATATAATTTTGTATTACAGAAACTACATAGCGAACCCCTTCTGTGTTACATATACTGGAAGATTCAATTACCGCGAAGTTATGATGTAGATGAGTATACCTTGCATGCGATTTATGTGTGAATTGAACTTATCGATCGTCCGATATAAATTCACGTCAAAATGAACTTCTGTTTGTCGGATAAATTCGTGATTGCTCAGTATTCGCAATACGCAATCATGTAAGTTATCTAACATGATTTTGACTCATCATAATTCTGTTTGTATGAATGACGAAAAAGTAGTCCTTTTTAATATTACGATGATATTATTAAAGACAATCAAATATTTTAGGGTTGTGTCATATACTTCAAGATTATGTGGAATTATACGTATTGTTTTACATTAAATTATTATGAATCTGATTCGTATAGACAGTACAAGCAAAAAGAAGTAATTAAGTTTTATGATTATTAATGTATCTGACTATAATATTGATGAATAAAAATTTGAAGCGACATAGAAGCTTTAATGCTTTTAGTGCTAATATAACGATAATTCATAGATGCTTACTCTTTAAATTTTTTTAAGTGGAACTTCACTTTAAAGAGTGAAAATTCTAATTTTGAAAAAAAGTGGCAGAATTCTTAGTCTTTTTAAAAGTAAGATTTCTTTCACTCTTTAGAAAGAAATTCCATTCCAAAGAATTTATAGAGTGTGAGAGACATAGATGATACATACAACATTTTACTATAAATTCTTATACTATATATATGTATATAATATATATGTGTATATAGAATTGGAAATCCATAAATTATTTGTGAATACAATTAAAATTTTGTATTACATTATAATTTACTGCTTTATAAAAATTGAAAAAATTTTATGTGATAGATTTTTTTTAGATTCTGAGCATTGAAAATGTTTATATGCATCGTACGTGGTGCACAAAACTGCGAATGCAATTCTGTCGTGAATTATGGATCGCGTAAAACGGGTTGAAACGAGAAAAAAGTGGTAAAGTTAGTGGCGCGTCCATGTCGCTATCGACCGATTCAATTTCACGTATTGCAGATGGCGGAAATAAACAAGCCGTGTTTATATTACAGCTCAGGTGCAGGTGCATAAAATTTAACATACCACGCAATTTTCAGCTGGGAAGACTGCATAGACTCTCTCGGGTGTCCAGTAAAAACAGATTTATATAAATGACATAAATGAAATTGTATGCGTGTCGACAGACAATTATACGTCTGCGCGGATGATAATCGCGAATATGTTACGTTTCTAGTGCCACTATCCCTTATCGGCGTCATGCACACACGTGCGTACATGCATGCGCATTGCGCCGATGATAAGCTGTACAAAACGTCACTATGTTCCCTCTCGTGAAACGAGCACGTTGTATCAGAGGGAGGGGGGAGGGGGAGAGGAAGGGTTTCGTTCGCCTAATCGCCGCTTGCACCAAAAGCTACGTCATTGCCACTGACAGCAACATGCTCTTGACATTCGTGCCACGTTAAGTGTGTAATATGAATTAATGGTGTTATCTTAATCTTGGCGTGTTGCAAATAAAAAACTGAGAAAATAATAATTTTAGTAAATTTATTTAGGATTTTATTTGGGATTATTTAGGAATTTATAATCACGTGAAGGAGATTAATTTATGTACAGAAATTAATTTATGTAATACCAGACTTTATCAATAATGTAAAAATGAATCATCAAGAAAGAATCAATTTTCAAATGCTTGTACAATATATATGCATTTGAAAATTGATTCTTTAATTCTTTATTCCTATATTATTGATAAAGTCTGAGGTATATTTTAAGTAATACACTATTTGTCATGTTGAAGTCTAATTACAAAAGTCTTTTATTATGCTTTTATTACACTACGCCATATCTTTCATTAATAAAGATGAATGTTTCTACGGTTTGATAAAAATTATTAACTTAAATTCTCTCAGTTTTATAACTAAACGTTAAGCGAATAAATAGTTAAGAAACAGTTAAGAAGATTTGAGTAGAAAGTTTGTTTAGTCGCGATTAGATATGATTTAGGATTCCGTCCGAATTTGCATTTATTTGAATCGTTCGCACGTGTTTGTGCAATATTTGCAAACGCCATAGTACTCGGAAGCGAAGACGATGATTCTAACACAACGGGAAATTTAATTAAATCTAACGCGAAATGCGTACGTGAAGAGAGGACGTCATTATTCACATCGCAAACTGTTTTCGTTCGCTTAATTCTACGGGCGCTTTGTCACTGCCACAAGCAAATGCTATAAACAATGCTATATATATTTATGCATTGTACGTAATGGTAACTATTAAAATCATTTTTAAATCTTTATTTTGAACCTATAGGAGATGTTCTACAATCATTATACAATGCTTTAATAGCGTATTTGGAAGATTAATTATAGTAAAAATTCTAAAGAAAATATCGACAATGCAATTGTTGAGTTAACAGTAATTAAAAACCAAGGATATCGTTTTATTCAATCTGTAATTATTACTGCATATGTACCGATTTATTATTATTTTTATTGATTTTATAGCTTTTTCAAGTTCTTCATATTGATTTTTACTATTTAAAAACATCGATTTTATTTTTGTTATTTCTTATGTATATATATATATATATAGATGTGAATATTGATTTATATATGCGAATATATATATACAATGAGTGTATATGCAAAGTATTCGTACAGAGGAAATTTTTATAAAAAAAGTTTTATTTGTAGAAACTAAACACTAGCAATTTTATACAATGAATACGTTTTGTCTAATATAAACAAAAGATTTTTGCATGGTTTTTTAAAAACTAAATTTCTCGACCGTACGAATATTCTTTGTGCGTCAAATTAATACAATTTTTCATATACGTTTTTCTTTTGAAATAATATATTTTAATAATTTTTAACATTTTGTTAAAATAATTTTGAGAAATAGACACAATTTAAATCTTATTCTTTCTTAATAAATTGCTAATTAATTGCTAAAAATAAAGTTTTTTTAAAACAGACATTTTCTCTGTACGAATACTTTTGGTATTCATATTATATAAATAACAATTTATATAAAATACATAGAGTGAGACAAAAAGTATTCGTACAGAGAAAATATTTAAAAAAAAAATTTTATATTTAAAAAGTAAATATTATCCGGCGAGTCATCATCAATTGACGTCGAATCGATATAAATTCAAATGATTTTAACACCAATTTGATCTTGATTCGATGTTTAATTAACGATCATTTCTTGTTAGATAATTAACAATTTTATTCATAAAGAATAAAATAGACTGTATGTTTCTTAAAATTATATATACAAAAATGATATGGATTAATACAAAATATATCATCTGAAAAATAAGCGAAAATTAAAAAATGTATTGTTTGAAAGTATTCGTACAGACGAGAAATTTAGTTTCTAAAATCAGAAATACATGTGAAGTTCGTTTTTTATATTAGAACAGAATATTCATTGTATAAAATTGCTAATTAATGTTTATTTTCTACAAAGAAGCTTTTTTTTATAACAAATTTCCTTGTACGAATACTTTTTGCTCTTACTGTATATAAAATATGAATTTATTAATTCATATTTATGTAGATATTCTTTTTCAAAAGGAAGGTAAATTTTATCATTTAATAACGTACAGTAGTACATCCAAGCGAAAGCATTTTGAAATATTTCGGTTTTTACAGGTCTTTATTTTGATACGTTAAGCATTTCCTAGAAAAGCTGGTTGGCGCGTAGTTTACGGCGCTCTTTTTTTGTGGAGTATGCGACGTACTGTTTGTGTTTATGCAGAGTCACCGCGTTAGAGTGAGATGTTTGTGAGACGTGAGTCGAGAGGCAGTCATCGATGTATCGTCGCATTATCATTCGGAACGCGCTCGAAACAAGACGTGTCGTATTAAGCACGATATTTTTCTACGATCAAACGATCAAACGATTATTAGTTCGCGTTAATTGACTTTCGCGATCAACGACTCGCGAACGTGCCTGTTTATCGAATGGATATTTTGCGCGTCTTTTCATCTCAAGACTCAAGTAGGAAATGGAACGAATTTTTCGCACTTAAAACGAATCTTTTTGAATAACTTACGTTTAAGTGAATGACAGATTTAACTTGTGGAGTAAATAAACGCGAATTCGTGTTAAATCATTTAATTTAAATCATTTAAGTATCTAAATGATGGGAGTTTGCGGTATGTCGTGTGATACGTGTTCGAATTACATCGTCTTAATTGAATTAGTTATTAATTCGACTTTATTAATCGCATCGTGTGACGTGATATCAAAAAGTATTCTGATATTTCTGACGGTTTAATATTTGTGCGATCACTTGCCATATTTTCGCGAGTATTGTGCGAGTTTCATGAAGAAAGGAAAGGAGCAGTGACACAAGAGAAGAGGAAAAGCTTGGGGCGGCATCGAGCGATGGCGAAGCAACACTGGGGTAAGTTAATTTATTATTGATTACTTTGTTACTTGGCGATTTAACCGCCAAGTTCATAATTATCTCATACGTGCAGTATTTATTTTCTGTAATATTCATTATTTTGAATTGTAATGTGAACATGTTTGTATTTTACGTTTCAATTTACGTCAAAACTTTACTGTACGCGTCGTTCCTGTGAGTGATAAATTAGATTTTATTTAGTTGAGATAATGGAGATTCTTTATTACGATAATGGATCTATGAAAAATTTGTTTCAAATATGCATAAGATAATATAGTGTGTCTCGAAATTTGAATAATATTATTGCAGGATGAAACTTTGTGAAAAATTAAGCAATGAAAGTATAAACTATTTTTTTTTTAAATATAAACATTTAAAGTTTAACTAATTATGGATGAATTAGAACAAATTGGTACTAATATTTGATCCTAATAAATTCATAATAAAGAATGCAAAGTATTTTGCTAAAAAATAATTTCGAAAGCTAATTTTTTATAATATTTATTTTTTATACCGTTATATATACTTACATTATTTTTAGGAATTAAAAACGCCATGAAGAAATAATTTATTAATAATAAAATTAGGCACTTTTGATGTCTATATAACGCTAGAATTGATAAAAGTTTGAAGTTATTGCAAATGTGCATACCTATATGATAAATATTTATAGATAATAAATAGCGAATTTCATAAATTATTTGATAATTATCGAAAAATAAGAACAAGAGAAAATTTAGATAAAACTATAATAAATACGGTATATTGACATATTTTTATTAAAAATTTTTATATAAATTTCTTCATGATGTTTCTATTCCATAAACGATGAAAACCAGAAAGCCAGAAGTTAATATTTTTTATATGAAATATAAAAATAAAGCATTGAGTGTAAAATATGGCAGAAAGCAATATTGTTAATATATAGAGATATTTATTTATTTGCCCTCCCCAAGAGTATGATTGAAATACAATAGAATTTGAGGCTCGTGCATTTCTATTATTTTAGAATTAAATGTTAGAATAAACTAACACAAAAGAGCACAGTTACAGCATAGTTACAAAGCAGTAGTTAAAAAAATCTTTTTTATAATTTGATTTTATATCAATTAAAATTTAATAAAATTATTCGAGGATGATAGATCATGTAGATGCAATATACAGGTCTGAATGTGCGATACAATTGATTAATTATGATCATTTACAATTCAAAACTTGTTGCAATCTTGACATTTTCATACTAATCAGAATTTTATGTAATTTCCAAAATATTAAAATATTACACGAAGTGTAAGATATATTGTATATTTAAATAGGGTGTTATATAATATAAAAACAGTAAAAAATCTTAAAAATTTTTTCAAAACTACTATAAAATTTTTTTCTATCCTAAAAATAAAAATTGACGTATATGAAAATATAACATTTTTCAAAATATAGGATACCGAGAAAACATTTAATATAACATGTGCAATATATTGTAGTCACAATAAACATGTTTTATTTACTAGATATTTATTTGCCGACTATGTTTCAAAAAAGCTGCACGAACATTATATCATAGCGCGTTAGATATTAAACGGTGGAATATATATATTTTTTTGCAAACATTCGAAGAGAATTAAGTAAAAACAATATACTCATTGAAATTTTTTATATATCAGGTTAAAAAAAATAATATTTTACAAAATTGAATACATTCATGAATGTATCGAATAATCTACATGAACTTAACGAATTGTTGTGTTCGCTAGCAGAGTGGAAAATATTGACAATTGACCCTATCGACTTCGATGTATGTTATTCCGAGAAGAGAGCGAGAGAGCAAGAGAGAGAGAGAGAGAGAGAG
>Ga0157364_1008021_pt1 | contig 10924 bp, 10 predicted proteins | sample AttsexASBM2_FD_111476 | JGI IMG/M metagenome (GOLD analysis project Ga0157364, IMG submission 111476) | Fungus gardens microbial communities from leaf cutter ant in Ribeirão Preto, State of São Paulo, Brazil - Atta sexdens ASBM2 | ecosystem: Host-associated > Fungi > Mycelium > Unclassified ... | reverse complement strand
TGTACTTTGGTGTTCATCAGTTCGACGGTGTGCTGCACATCCTCCCTGTAGTCATAGATGTTGTATAGATGTTGCACATGTTGGCGTATCGAAGGGTACAAGCAGGCAAGAACAGGCGCGCCAGAGGGCATCTGTAGTAACATTGGCAGATTGTGTGCGATCGAACTGCAACGATATCGATCCTGGTTTAGTAACCGGGTAGCAATGCTAGCAGCTACATTGTGACCGTTGATATTGTTGACCCGCCTTTCGATTTCTTTCAAGACAGCATCACAGGTGCCTTTCATACGTGGCTCACGGAGAGCTCCCTAAGGGCACTCATGAGATCATCCAACTCCTTGTCTTCGGCGGCTGTCTTTGCATTGTTGGTCCATACGATCTTCACGTCGTTCACCAGGCGCGTCGATCGCGTCCAAGACGACTGTATATATTGTATTAGTTAGGGCTAGTGAGGACAATCGCTTAAGTGGTGTGGTGGCATCTTTCTTCAGGCGATTTGGGTGGTTCGGGACATGAGGCTTATCATCTGTGTCAAAGGACTTGCTAAGTTTTTTTGGAGAAGTTAAGGCCCTGGATTATCAAAATAAATGACGATGGATTACAGCAGCTTCTTTAGCTAAGGTCTGCCTATACGTCACTCGCCGTGTCTTGGCTCAAGCAATAGGACACACTGACCCTGGTTCACATGCCTCGGAGAGAAGAGGTCTATCAGGAAGACAACGATTCTTCCGGTTGTTTTATTTTATGGTCATGAACACGACACAAAAGGCGACACAAAAGGCTTGGTGTGTCAAATAAATATTCATTTTTGCCATCACACCTGCTACCCTTCTTTCCTATGCCAATTTAGCAACTAAAATTATTGATCGCGGTCGATGCGATAAAACGGCTCTCCCTTTAGGATTGATACCAAGACTGGCGGGAATGTTTGTATTCAGAGTCAATTTGGATTGAGTATATCAGAACTCAGGGCAGTGGTGAGAAAGATAAGATGACGGAAGGCAATACTCTCTCCCAAAGTCTCCCGTGCTTTTTATGACGGATGCAGTGAGTTAACCAATTGTAACCGGAGACCATGTCAGCCGAAAGAAAATGGCTGATGTAAGCCAGAGCACTTGTGACCTCGCCATGCTTCTGATATGTTTGGACAATGATGATCAAATTCCCACCCATGGCATTTGGTGAGGCAGCAGCTGCTTCTGCTGCTTCTGCAGCCTTGTCCACCTGATAACATCATAACCCCTTTCGCGACATTGTTTCTTGCACCCTCCACCCAAAGTTGAATCAATGGCAAACTCAAATGAAACTACTACTATGGTACCAACTATCCAGATTGTCGGTGAATATGACTCTTTCCCATCGGCTCAATCTATCAGTAGACTGAACTGCATCTAGAATTTATCGCGAAGCTCGATCATCAATTGCCACACTCATTGATTGTCAAACACTCTGACAAGGCAAATGGCACCAGCCATCTCCGAGATACTGAAGAGAAGCTCAAGAAGAATATTGAGGGAGAGCAACGTCTCAAGTTGACAAGCAAATGGTGAGTTGAATGTCTTTTTCCCAGGCAGTGTTTGACATTCATGCAATGCAGTATTCTCAAACAAGAAAGTGACCTGGATATCGAGATACGCAGAAAGCATCCTCTGCGACGGAAAATCCTCAGCCTTGGACGCATTTCGAAGGATGATCTTCTGTGTAAAGTTAGCGTTAAGTTTGACGATCTATGGGATCACTTAGTATCCGAAACACAAGAAGGAACCAAATGTAAGTTGATCTTTGCCTCATTTGCTTCAAGTCTGCTCAGAATGCTTCAGCAAATTTTAAGGTGGGATTCTCCAATGGAATTCCAGGATTACAATTCTGGATCATTGCTGAGGTATGATATCATCATTGTCAACATTTAGATTGCCTGCTCAAGTCTGAACATAGGCTTATGAATGTGATCTGAGCGTCCTGAATGCACGAATTAAGAGCACCATGGAGGACTTGAACAATTTCCGGCCTGTCATGGCTCGTCTTGGTTCCGCAAGTAATATGGGTGGGGTGTTTATTGAGTTCGGAAAGGCTATCAGTGAGGTAATCATGGTTGACTAGCACACACGGACATTATCTGACTCGAAGTAGCTGAATTCTATAGCGAAATCAGTTTTTTCTTGCATCGTTGTCATATACAAAGTTAGCTCCCTTTTCTACTTCCAACATGAATGGTGCTGATAGTATCGGCAGCATTTCAAGGCCCAAGAGGAATCTTATAACGAAATGAAAAACTTGGTAGAGAGCATCAGAATTCTAGCTTCCCAGCTGGACCGGCTCAAAGAAGTTCCAAAATCAAATGAACTACATCTTACTATCAGTGAATTTCCTAGAACAATGAAAGAAGTGGTGGACTTTATTGAGAAATGGCTTGAAAGTTGGCCAGGTGCGCATTTTGTTGTATGGGATAGATTGATGACTGAGTTATTGGTCACAGCCAAACACATCCTTGTTGTCCCTCATAAGGACAAAGCTATTGATTTACGGAAGAAATTAGATGCTTTCACAAGGAATTTTGACCGAGATCTTCTTGTAGAGGTCCGAGCACAGCAAGGTCTGGTCTTCGTGCCTAATATCTATTGTCTGAATCATCTGATTTGTGAATTCAGCCATCATGGCGAATGATGTGAAAATTGTACGGACTGATGTTGCAAACACTGGAGGTAGGTTGTTTGTGATTCTTCTCTCGCAACATGTTGTTGAAACTTTCCGTGCTATGAAAGCCGGTGTTGGCAGTCTTCAGGGTGTGTTATCTACGTTTTCTGTTGAGGAAACCTTGTGATGGATAACTTTGCACCAGAAAACGCAAAAGTAGTTGCTGAACAGAAGGAGCTGGACGACTTGGTTCGTGCCCTTGGGGAGGATAGGCTCTTCCTGCGCAAACCATGTATGGAAGGCACCCGTACCACCATCCTACAAGAGATTGAAAACAAGATCAAGAGCGTCAATGGCCACAATGTGATTTGGATCAGAGGATCTCCTGGTGTTGGGAAATCTGCATTGGCAGCTAGTATTGCTGCTCGGCTACGGGAACAGGATCGCCATGTGATATTATTCCGTTTCGACCGCACACAATCTGCCACTATTACTACAGATGCACTTTGGCGCGTTGTCGCCCTTGGCCTTGCTCGCCTGTACCCTTCTGTGCGCCAACACATTCTCAACAGAGTCCAGAACGATAAGGTGCCCGATCCATCCGACATTGATGGTAGATTCAAATCCTTGATTGAGACACCACTATCCATGCTCAATGATGTACCGCATGAGGAACTTCCGGTGATTGTGATAGATGCATTGGATGAGTGTGGTGGTCTTAGACACGACTCATCTGGAAAGGACGATCACAAAGGTCTTCTACGCACGCTCAATCGTTGGATTCACATTGATCACTTGAGGAGGTTTAAGCTGGTCATTACCAGTCGGCATGATGAATTTATCCAGCGAATGTTTCCTGAATCTATGAGCATCCATATCGATATTCCTTCTGGCAGCAGTGTCAAGCCAGGAGATCATACTTTCCATGACATTCGCACATTCCTCAAATCACGGCTTGATTCAATGGGAGAGGGAGATGCATGGATCAAAAGGGCTCTTGATCGCCTGGTCCCTCGTGCTGCAGGCATTTTCATCTGGGCAACAACCGTTGCCGACTTCCTCGAAGTAGATCCCAGGGTACGGTTTGTGATTCTTGAGTCAAAGAATCGGGGAGACAACACAGAGGGGCTAGATGAGTTGTACTCATTGTACATGACTGTTGTTGAAGCATCATTTGGACAGATTTGCGAAGAAGAAATCCAAGGGATTGTCTCTGTCATGGGCGCAATGATTTTTGCCAAACAGCCACTCAGCGACGATGTGCTTCTAATGCTTCCTGGAGTCAAGATTGGGGATTCAGATATTCTGCGGTTGATCCGAAAAGGTCTCATGTCTGTCCTTGACTCTGGTCATGTCCTTCATTTCCACCATCGGTCGTTTGAGGATTTTCTTCTCTCCCGCTCCTTTCGGCAACAACTATACAAGCTCTCTGGGATCACAGATCGTGAACTCCATGAACGTCAGCTTGCTCTTCTGTGTTTAAAGGCCATGGTGTCATCGGAACTCCATTTTAACATGGGTAACTTGGACTCTTCAAGCATTAAGAATGTAGACATTGATATCAATTCTGCCGTCCCTCATCTCATTTTGTATTCATCTTTGTTCTGGGTGGACCACCTTATTCACACTCCATCTGACAAGAAAATGATGGAGCCAGTGAAATTTGTAATTTCCGAGAAGTTATTGTTCTGGTTGGAGGTCATGAGCCTAATGGGTAAAGCATATGAAGCATCTTCGATCCTGAAAAAGGCCTTATCATGGAAGGTATGTCTCCAGGTGATCTCTCTGTGATACATCTGATGTTGGTCGGCCAGTCTCTCAACTCTGATAATGAGATCACATTGTTTATCCATGACGCTCTCCGATTCGTTTCTGCATCCATCATTCCAATTTCTCAGCGCGCTCCTCATGTTTACCTTTCAGCACTCCCTTTCGCGCCTGAGGAATCTCATGTTGCCAGAAAGTTCTGTCCAAGGTTTTCCAACACTCTTGCAATCACTCAAGGAAAACCCAGTCAATGGCCAATGGTGGTGTTCACTGCAGAGCACCACAAGGAATATGTGCGGCATATGGTCTTCTCGGCAGATGAACGCACCTTTGCTTCAATATCACTCCAAACTATGTATGTCTGCGACTCTGAAACCGGTCATTGCATTTCAGGCCCATTTGAACTGCCTGGTTATATACATAATGCCTGCTTCAGTCCTGATGGGAATCATATTCTACTCCAATTTCGCTCTTACGCAGTAGTCTGGAATATTGAGATGGGTGAGGAGCAATTTCGAATCAAGGGCTCTGATTCAGCCTTCATCTATCCTGGCGGAAGAAGAATATCCTCCATGCATCGGGTAGATGAAGATGGAGACTCAACTCGTCCTTTGGTCCAGCTCTGGGATGCAAACATTGGTGCACTCGTATCTCACAGGCTGTTGGAGGTGAATGATGTCGCCGTCACCCGGTTTTCCCCTGATGGGCGTTTTCTGGCCGTAGGAAGAAAGTCTGAGAATGTCATTGAGTTATGGAACTTGGAAGATGGAAAGGATCCCCAACGATTCACATATCCTCATGGAAAATTGTCATTGCTCCGCTTTTCTCCAACCAGCGACACTTTGATGGCCGTATTTAGGCAAAAACCCTGTCATATTTACCTTTGGAGATTGGATGCACAAGAGATGGTATCCTTCAGCCAGGATTTCGACTTTGTACCACATGTTATTCATTCATCCCTCACCAATTACCTATTTATCCATCGAGCTCACACAGTGGAGATATGGGATGTCTCCATGACCAGCTCAAAAATGATCTGGGAGACGAAGTCTCTGACCGACTCATTTGTATGGAGTATCTGTCCATCACGCGATGGTCACAGGATTTTGGTTGGATACAAGGATAGAAGTGTGAGGATGTGGAACGTGGACCTAGAGGATTCAGCAGTAAATCGGGCTGACACTGTAGACACTCAAGATGACACTGACACGCGACATGTCATTACAATATCACCCTCTGGAATGGTGGCGGCTACAGGATCGCAGCAATCTCACAAGATCAAATTCCTGGATACAAATACTGGGGAAGTTGTAGTGCGTACAGATGTCAAGTACGAAGATGATATGAATATTGCATTTGCCCCAGATGACAAGCAGGCAGCGATTTTGTCTAAATCTCTTGTCACCATATGCGACATAATGGACCTGGAGAAGTGCGTCTCATTCAACCCCTGGCCGAGGAATGATGTCCAAAATTCGAAGGTCGCCTTCCAAACATGTAACGATCTGGTTATATGCACCATTTTCGGTGGCTCGGGATCACTGCAAGTTTGGCATCGACAGGATCCTGCAGGTTTCGAATGCACCTATTCTTTAGGTTTCAGGGTGTACGGAAGAAATTCGTTCCCATTCCTGGCACCCGATGGCTTGACTGTCGTCATCGAGCATTTGTCTTCCTCTTCCTCCGCCACATGTTATTCATGGAATCACGACACTGCCCAGTTTGATCCTATCCAGTTTGACGATCAAGTGCATATTACTTGGTATCCCCCACCTGCGTACTCACCCGACGGGAAACTCTTCGCATGTTGGTCTCACGAAGACTTTCATGTCCGAGTGTGGGACACACGAACTCGCCAAGTCGTTTCCAAGTTTCCGACATCCAGGGCAGATGAAATTGCCCTCTCACCTGCTCTGATTGACCATTCTCTCGGCGACAGACTCATTACTTTGAAATTTGAACATGAAGAAGGAATACGACTCTTTGACGCCTATACCGGCCATCAGTATGCCCAGATTGTGTGTCAAACAAAGTTATACATGGCATTTATACGAGATGGAACAGCGTTAGCATACTATTCCAACGAACTTGGTCTGAGAACATGGGAAATAGCAGACCTTACAGTCAAGCACCAGCATTCCATTAATGGATCTAAGCTTATTCCGCAAGGCATGAGGGATGGATGGGTGATGAGTCAGGACGATGAACCACTGTTTTGGGTCCCAGTTGAGCACAGGAGACATCTGTGTATGCCACCATCCAGAGTGGTGATTGACGGGTCTCAAATCTCAACAGTCCTGGACTTGTCTAACTCAAGATTCGGCAGAAAGTGGACAGAATGCATTGACAAAAACTGGTTGAGAGACCTCAAGAGAAAGGAGAAGGAGGTAGGAAATCTGTTGGAGTAAGAAACCAAGGTGCGCCTCGTCCTCAGTCGAAGTACTGAAGGTATTTCACTGAATATGTGAACTGGAAAGAATCTACAAAGCTTGCTGCTCTGCCCAAGATTTTGTTCTCTCGGTGTCTTGGGACATATTTTCGCTTTAGCAACTCCACCTAGTATTCTCTGTACTTATCACTGCCAAGCCTCTACCACAGTAATTATAATGAATGATCACAATGTGCTTTGGTAGATGAGATGTAACAATCCAGGCCTCATATCAAGGTGCACAGAAAAAGAGGCAAGATAATGTTGAATGATTCAACTACAAGCAGAAGGTGGGACACAGAGTAATGCTGGCAAATGCTACGTGCTGATTCCCTTTGTGCATTACATCGCCGACAAATTAGCCGACAAATTAGTAAAAACGCGACTCCAACTCGTTCAAGTGTTTGCTCTACCACCAGACGATCTAATGCGTCGATTGAAGGGGCCTGAGGAGGGTTGAACATGCTCTCGAGCCCATAAGAGATGGGCGCTGCGTTCGACACTCAGGCTGCTTCCACACCCTCTCAAAGGGGCCAGGGAGATAGTGAGGGACCAGGCAAAGATGAGGTGGTCAATGGGTGCGTTGCAAAGGGCTGAGTCAAGGGTAGGGGTAGCAGCCATCTCCGTTGGCTAAGCAACTCAAGCAACATGCTGTATAGACTCGCTATCGTTGTTGGAGCTTCATAATCCTTGGGAGTCGCGATCCTGGATGATCCAAACATCGGATAGGAGAGGTGGAAAGCTGCAGACACGCTCTAGTACTTGTTGAGGTATGCTAGCGTCTGTCTTTTCTGTGGTCGTATACTGAACACTGGATAGGAATGTGACCTCACCCTCTGCAATCGGCTGAACCACTCCATCTATGCTGCACCTGCTCGCTGCGTATCCACGGGCCAACTGTTCCCGACGTCGAGGCTCACAGTCTCCGTCAAAAACAGTGTCGGTGATGCCCTCATTGACGTTGTCGACAACTCTGACGCACTTTTTTCGTCGTCATCGTTGTACCCCCCTCCCTTCACTCAACAACACGACTCTGCACGAGTCCTTCGCGTCCCAAAGCCTCCAACATGCAGTTCGAACCAGCCTGTCTTGTCTGTCTCTCCTCGCCCATATATAACTCCTCTACCCTCGCCTCCACAATCATCCTCTCCCTGACTCTTTGCCCTCTGAACGGGTCCTATATCTCCCCGTCGACGATGCCACAAATATAGGGACAGAACCGCCAGGATTAAACAGGCTATTCTCAAACTTCTTGACAGGCTTACTCGTGATGCCCTGCAACTAGCTATGAAAAAGGGCTATATCAAGACCGTATCCATAAAGCCGATGCTCGTACTTTCTAGATGGCTGACATCCTCGTAGTGAGCATCGATACTCGCCTTCCTTCCCTTTCCTCATACCATTCCTTCGGTCGTACTCAACACCCCAGTTCGTTTGTCTCTTGCCTTGATATATTCCTCAAGGAGGCCTCCCTATCAAAGAAAATAGTCTTAGACGAGTCCCCATCTAGGCAACGGAAAGAATCCTTCTTGCATCAACATTGCGAATTGTCGGATCTCCAAAGATGTGTTAGTGATTCAGCTACATATAACCCGCCAGCAACGGTGTCACGAGCGAATTGGATGACGATGACCAGCATGAAGCAGGGAATTTGATTTGGCCGATCTGAAGAAGATCAAGGTCATGCAATCTGGTATTGAGGAGAGGAAGATGGGCATTAAGGGATGGAGAATACTAAAGAGAATCTCTCATGGGAGTGTTGAAAATGGTGTTATCGGGAGCTAGGTATGCTGTCTCATCCTTGATCATTCACAACTCCACTTAAATTTACTATGCAGCTCGAGTGGCTTACTTCAGTTCCCTCGCCCAACCCATCATCATCATCATCGTTCTCCACTCCTTTGTCTGTTACTCGCGAAACTGTTCCTCACGGAAGCCTGAACTCGACCACGGATCAAAAAATCAAGAAAAGCTAATTGAGTACTTCGCAATTTATTATGTTGCATCCAGTCGCGGATCTGTCATTCAAGTGCATAAAGCCTCATGTGTTGACTCTGTCATTCTTCTCAACGAAAGTGACAAAATTGGACAAAGAAATATACATGGAGATCCTTCCACTGCGCTCTTGGAAGTCTTGGATCTCGAACAAAACTGGAACTTCGATCATGATCATATCAACGTTCCAACTTATCTATATCAAGATTTATTCATTTACGCAGCCAGTTTTCTCAACACTATATCTTCGCCGTTACTCGACCGATGTGAAATAGTACATCTAGCAGGTTTTTCGTTTGATGAAAAAGTGGTAATTGCGAACAGGGTTTTGGTGCCTAACCAGATCGGGATGGATGGATTAAAAAAAACATCACATGGAGATGAATGAGGAAACACTGAGAGATGGATAAGAGAGGCTGGGAGGATCTTGGAGCGGGCTATCACCGGTGTTAAACTGTACAGTCGACCGAATGGGAGGAGAAACATGAGAGCGATGGGTATGTTCCTTCGTCGGAAGAATTGGAATCATCGTCGTCATCATCAACAACTGCGATGTACGCGCCCCTCTGATCTAGAGACAACCCTTGTTTCTCATCAGATTTTTCCGACTCCTTCACTTCATCCGCCCGTGATTCAGATCAACGTCTATGGTCTCGTTGTGATGGGTCAAGGCGAAGGAGGAATATTGGCGTTGAGTTGGGGTTGGTGTTCTTTGAATTGAGAGCCAGTTGTGAATGATGTTTTTTTGTCTGTTGAGCAGTAAAGAATTTCTCGGACCTGTGGTTCTTTGGCATATGCTTGCTTGGTCAAAGTTGAAATTGTTTCTCTGTTGAATCGTTTTATTTTCATATTGTCACCATTCAGCAACCGAGATCAGTTTTTTCACCAAAAATACAACTATTGTAAAAAGTCTCCCACGTAACGATAATCAATTATGAACAATCTCTTGGACTACATAAGAGGGTTGCATAAGAACAGTAACCGACAACGCAGAATCGCATTTCCCCCTTTCCAATTTCTCTCTCACTCGTGGCTGCCACTTTCTTGCTCTTTCTATCTGACGCAAACACAATGCTGGCTCTCTTTTGTAATGGACTGGCGTGGTCTTTTTCGATGGAGACATTTTGTGATTTTGAAGGAAAACTTTCACGAGTCTGGTGGTACTTGATTCCTGCGAAATAGATAATGTCCATTTCGGAGATAAAAAGACGCCTATGTCGAGCCGCCGGTGCATATAATTCTACCAGGAGTCGGTCCTCGTTCCCTGAAAAAAGGACACTGGGGCAAGATCGTCATGGAGAAGTTGACCGTATCCAATGACCTGCCTACATCCTTCGAAGCCAGTCCTTCCAGGCCTGGAGGCAAGTTCAGAATCCATATAGCATCACATTGAAGGATAGAATTTCGTAGTCAACTCAGGCGCTGTTTTGGCAACCAGAAAATGAATTTCAGAACGTAGAAATATCAAATAGACGGCGAGTGTTGGACACCACCAACAGGTCGGAAGACACGTCCATTCACATAAATGGTCGTGGTGCTACTTCGTCAAGTTCCAAGTCCATACAACGCGTTACTTGAGCTGTTTCGTCAACGAATTGATCGTTACTCCTCCCTTGACTCAACCCTTCGCAACACACTCATTGGCCACCTCATCTTTGCCCGATGCCTTCACTGTCTCCCTAAGATGTGCGCAGAACCGACTTGGCAGAAGGAATGAAGAGTCTGGGCTTCTCGCACCTGAGTGGATTGTCTAACGCCGCACCCATTTTCCACGGGTTAAGCAGAGCTCTTATGGACTCAAGAGCATACTCGAAGCTTTCTTCAGGCTTCTTCAATCGACACATAAAATCATCGGGTAAACACTTGAATGAGGTGGAATGGCCTAACAGAGGTCTTGTCGAACGATACAGTTGAAATATAAGTCTTTGTACCAATTTCCATCAGTCAGGGCACTCGATGGCTTGACCGTCGTCCTTGTCGGATTCTCATGTGTTATTCATGGAATCACGAGACTGTCCAGTTTGATCCTGTCCGCATTGACGATCAAGTGCTTGTTCCTAAGTACTCACCCGACGGCAAACTCCTTGTATGTTGGTTTGA
>Ga0157364_1008020_pt1 | contig 10925 bp, 5 predicted proteins | sample AttsexASBM2_FD_111476 | JGI IMG/M metagenome (GOLD analysis project Ga0157364, IMG submission 111476) | Fungus gardens microbial communities from leaf cutter ant in Ribeirão Preto, State of São Paulo, Brazil - Atta sexdens ASBM2 | ecosystem: Host-associated > Fungi > Mycelium > Unclassified ... | reverse complement strand
TGCACTTATACAGGTCTCAAGTAGAGGCCCTTAACTCGTTTTATTGATGATAATTAAAATACCGCCGAAAGCTCATGTCATAGTAATTGCAGCATCGTGCAAGACGCCGGTATAAAAAGAAATAAATAATCCGCCAGGTATGCTTCTCTCAAAAACATGTTTGTGAATCTTTGACAGATTTATGAATCGAAATTAAATGCTAAGGCAATTTGCGAATTAAAGTTAAATGCGAAAATTTACAACCAGCGGCAAAAGGGAGAGGTATTATCCCGATTCGTATACACGCGATCAGAGAAAGTTTGGCCTCATCCTCGAATGTGAGTCGACAGACGCAAAGCGGACGTAATCGATTGTGACTTTAGAGAAAGCCGAGACTCCGTTGTGGTTTCCGTTGCATTCAAACAGTTGAATTCCTGATGTTTTTATGTGTTTCGTTCATGATTGTAAATAGAGGCGAGAAGAAAAAAATCTCTCGGGATCGAGTCGTTAAAGTCAACATAGATAACTGCACATTGACGAGGTTCAATTCATCCTTCGATCCGTAAGATTCACGTTCTTACGATCTCAGGTAAGAATTTCGTGTCCATGACTTCGTTTCACACATTCCCACTCTCTCTCTCTCTCTCTCTCTCTCTCTCTCTCTCTTTTCTCTCTTCCTTTCTCCCCCGTTTCCTACGCTGAGCGACTCCTTGTAGTCTCTTCCTTCTTATCCTGCGTCGTATCGTGCACCTGGCTACCTGCTCTACGACCTGCTCGTTCGCCAGCGCTAGCGGCTGGCAACCGACAGTGTACGGTTAAAAGCAGCACACACATACACGCCCTTTATGTAGAAGATTAAACTGGTAACTCGCTCTGGAAAACGCTCCTCATGCACTTAGAGACGCACCTCCGCGCAAGGAGAATATGTCTTCTTCTATCATTGACGCAGTGTCCCTCAACAGCTCTTACTGTCCAATACCAATCGCGGAACTGGCATTCCGGAGATATAAATGTAGACAATTCTATTATCGCAGCGTAATTCCAAATGTTCTTACGTATCCAAGAATTCACGAAAACCCACATAGAGAAAAATTTTTCTGAAGTATCTATAAAAGTTTACACTGAAAAATGATTTAATTCGATTAAATAGTAATTATGGAAAATGGACGAATCAGAATTTTTTGTTAAGTCTATTAAAATTCTTTTGTTGAGTGAGATAACTAAAATTTTGTTTGATACAATATGATTATTCTGGTAAAAATAAGAATTCTGATAGATTTTACCAGAAATATTGTATCAACCAGAATTCCGATTATCTCAACTAGAATTCTAATAAATTTAATCAAAAAATTCTGATTCGTCTATTTTCAACCAGAAACCTTTTTTCAGTATAGATTATAAATTGAGATTTAAAAATAATTTTGTTGGATTAAAATATTTAGGAAAGTATGTAAGATGCTTGGAACTAGTTGTTAGAATGTAAAAACTTTTTGTTAATCATATTTGTTTCCTACATAATTGATGGTCCAACAAAATTATTTTCAGATCTGTATTTATCTAAATTTTTTATAGATACTTTAGCAAAATAATTGTTTTCAACAATTACTTTCCGCAATTTTGATCTTCAGAGACAAAACCAAAGCTCGATGCAAATAGAAATAATAATAAACTATAGGAATACATAAATAATGCAAAGAAGATAATAAGATAATAATAAAAATATAAAGATAAGATAATAAACTAAAACACAATGAATAATGTTACTCTTTTTGAGTTTATTTGAGCGAAAACTGCAAAATTGTAATAAGCTAAATTCATTTATTAACTTTGTCATAAATTCATGTGCAAATTTGTTTCAATCTCATTTGTTGAGTTATAGAGCGCGGTTTTCATTAATTATCGATGCAATGCACGACAGAGAGGCACACTAAGCTTTACGCGCGAACGCATCGACGCGCGTCAGGCACGCACTCGGGAAGTCTGCGTCTCGTCTTACCTTGCAACGGTAACTAAGCAATTCCAAAACGACAATTAATGCAACAAACGCGAGCGAATGATAGATAATACGCGGCGACGCGGATGTGCACGCATTCAGTGCAGCGGTCGTTCCTCAACTATGGATTTGTAACGTTGATTTATGACCGCGACGAGCAGGCGCGAGTTCCTAATCACCGACATTAGTACGCATTAATGCACGTAGAAAGCACAGATTGATGTTTCTCTTTCCCTCTCTATCTCTATCTCTCGAGAAGCGGAAAATAATACGATAATAATTTACGCGCCGTGCAAAAATAAATAAAGGATATCGCGGAACATGCGATTCAGCGGCAATTTCGATTGAAACTTTATAGGGAATACACTGCTGTCTGTATTTTATATAAAGTATTTTATATAAAATATAATAGAAACTCTGTTATACCGAGAAGAAAAACTATTCGTCAGATAAATCAAGCATGAAGCAAAGACTTTCTCAAACAAAAACGTTCGGTTATGTTTTAGCTTATATTTCTCTGTCGTAATAACATTAATAATCATTATTACCATTTATTAATTATGATTACCAATGTTATTACATTTGAATCTTTTTGGTGTACTGCCTCGTATCAATATTAATTAGTATCGTGTTGCAATTAATATGCAATATATAACAGGAATTTTATATGCAAAAAAATTTTTCACGTACATCCTTATAATAAAAATATTTAAATTTACTTGCGAAAATTAAGAATTATTAATTTAATTCTGAATTTTTAAATGATTGAAACATAGGTAATTAACAGCGTAACGATGTGAATAAGGATTTTATTCTTTATTTCAAATTTTTATTGAGTTCCAATCCAGTATCCAATTTTTTATTGAGTTTAATGTCATTATTATAATAATTTTCGGTTTCCATGAAGAAAAATACATAAGAAAATGTAGAAGTAGAACGATTCCCGAACTGTCGCAAAAAAAGTGAAAGTTGTGTCCTCCTTTGTTATAACATTTTGTTGATCACGTGATATCTATCTCTTAATTTTATTCTAATTTTTCAGGGTAAAAATATTAATTAAAGTAAAAAAATTTAGGGACTAACTTTTAGGGACAAGAAAAAAGTTACTCTAAATTTATTTATTTATTTATTTATTTATTTTTTTTTTAATTAATTTTTTTGAACATAGAAACGAATAAAGGATTCGGACATGTGCGAACGTGAAGGAATGTCTATTCGCGAAATCCACTCTCTAAATCGCGTGTCACACGATCGGACGACACGAGAATGAACGCAAATTCCGCGCCAACAAATTCCACCGCGCAGCGGGGTGCATCGATCCCGATGTGGATGCAACGTGTCGTCGCTCCCTTACGCCGCGTCCGAAGTAAGTCGGACCCACGGGATGTCGTCACGTTTTCCTTGTTAATACCTACCCGAAGAAACCTCCTAGAGCCGGATCCCTGCGGTGTGTAGGTGGTCCTCAACTTTCGCGGTCACGATAATACCAATTCTTGTGCGGCGAATACTACTATATTTATCTCGCTGAAGAAATTGCGTTCCAAAGGCGAGCAAAGTGAAAAAGATAATCGAATTGTTCATAAATATATATAAAATATAAAAATTAGCTAAGGTAATATTTAGATCTATTATATGTGTATGAACACAAAAAAATGCTACAATTATACACAATCTAGTAAAATTTTTTGCGATTCTTTGTTTTTTATCTTCTAATTTTCACAGGCAAATATATAGCAAAATTATGTGTGGTAGATATGTGTAAACCAATCCATTACTTTAAATTTTAAAACATATAAATAAAATTTATAGAATAAAATGTCTATGAAATTTAGAATAAAATACTTAAAAATCAGAAAATGAAGAACAAGAAATCGCTAATCTCGTTCTAAAAAATTCATAATTGTGACAGTTAATTTATTTCCTTAATTTGTAGCTGTTCATATAACATGTAAAATAAAATAAATAAAAAATAGAAAGATTTATCAAGGATCTAACGTTAAAACTTAATAATTCAAAATTAGGAAAAATGTGTTTGTTATAGAAATAGGAAGTATTAAGAATGTATCTATCACTTTAATTTACTTTTATTTTGTTTTTATGTTTATAAAAAATAAAAGTAAATTGATATATAAAACAATTAACATTCTTAATACTTTCTACTTCTTTAACAAATACTTTTTTTCTAATTTTTTCTTATGTCACTTGTCAACTAAGGGACTCAATTATAAACTCATGCAAGAGACCTTTTCTTTTATAAATGAGAGAATTTAAAATTGAAAATAAAGTATTCGAGACATATTGACACAGATTTAGATTAGATTTTAAAATTTTATGAAAAATTATTAAGCACTTTTAAAAACGCGTGATGCTTTCCTACTTTTTGCAATAAGAATCGCGGTATACATGCAGTTGAAGTGAAAATTAGATTCAATGATAATAGGCGAAAATAATTCGCAAACTTAATTCCAAAGATATTTAACGATTGCGAAGTGCATTAGCGTCACTGCGTATCGACTTCCTTCTTCCTGCATGCATCTATGCATTAATCGCATACTACCGAAGCTATGCATGTGCACGAAACTCGGAAGATAAAGTAAGAGAGTTGGCAAGAATGTTGGCTTTACAATTACAGAATGATGTTACTCGCGCATGAAAAAGATAAGAGGGAACTAACGAAACTAATTAAATTATTTTCACAAAATAAAAGAAATAGCTTTTGAAACGTATTATAGATAGATGATGTGAACTTTTATTTTAATAAAATATGATATTTATAAAACATTATTTTTATTCTGACACATTTTTTGAATTCATAAGATAAAATAATACTTTTTCTATTCTTTTTCTTTTAATACTATCAATAAAAAGTAGGAAAACATTTCTTTACGATATATACGTGCGCGATAATCTCCTCTAGAAAGAAAGTGCAATACAAGTACAACAGTAGAAAGCAAACTGCAGATAAACGTGAACGATTAGGGGGTAGAAAGTACAAGAAAGTTGACCGTACTTCCCCTTTTCTATTCTTTGCATTTTCGCGTCTGGGTGAAAATCGTTTGATGACAGAGAATCGTGATAACGACTCGCGCCGATCGATGTGCTGGCGCTATTCTCCGTGCCGTGCAAGAAATCGTTTCTTACCACACTATTTCCGGAATAACTTCAATTTTTTTAATATAATAAGCATTTCAAGTAGCTACACATGACGATGTAATTTCCATTTTTTGCTACATTCGAAACTAATTTTCTGATCGCAATTGTATAAATATAGACTTATCAAGACTAATTATTATTTCTGTGTATCTTGGAATATTACATATCTCCCAAGTGAATGAAATATAGACGTGGCACGCGACGTCTAACTATATCGAGCAATTTGTAACAGCAATTTGTATATCGCACAGATAGAGGTTTACATGAATCGTCGATGACAACAGGTGCGCGATGTTCATTCCTGACGGATTCTCAAACATTCAGCGACGCGCTGCTCCTCCCTCTGAGTTAGACAGCGTCCTAATTTATACCTCATTTGCCGATGTACCTGTCACATGGGGAGGAGATGTTGCACGTCGCGGCCAGCTGCGTAAACCTGAACAGCCGGTATAGGTGCAAAGGTCAAACGTAGAGAGTCAAAACGCTAGCGTCGTCGGCGTGCAATGCACGGGGTACACGTGCTGGTGCTAAGTTACGAGAAACTAGTCGTAAATCGAGGTGAGCTCCGAAGTGCCTTCACCGCCGTGGGCGCCGATATAACGGTGACGGTCAGGTCGCCTGTGGCCTCCTTTTTGCCATCCGTCCATTCCTCGTCTGCCGTTCCTCTTCGGCGTTCCACCATCGACTTCGGCGATTCGCGTAACTGTACATTCGTTCAGTTAGCCCCCCTAACCGTCAATGACCTGAGAAAGGTGCAAGAAAGGCCCACAAATACCCGGTGTCATGATATTATATGCATAAATCCAAAACCGCAGGATTAGAAGGGATTTAAAGCTCTCCTTTCACTTCCTAGAGTCTGCTAGAGTTAAGCGCCAGATGGAGAACGTTCACGTGGAAGGGCACGATTATTAAAAAAGAATCACGTGAATATTATTAACGTCTAAATAAACTTACGTGAACATTACGGCTTATTACTTTTCTAATAACCCAATTAACGCTGAGAAAATGATACGTAATGTTACAGGTAATACCAGTATACGAGGTAAATAAAACTTGCAGCCTCTCTCCTGAGCTAGTTCTATTATTGCCTACTTAAGAGACCTCGATGCCCGTTTGTCGATATTCGTCGATCGATTAGTAGTGCCGTCAAAGAGAAATCTTTAATGACCGATACATGAATGTATGCTGGTTTCTAGCTATCTCGTAAAAATTTCGAGGAGCGTGGTAATTGCGTTGAATCAATGACATGTTCTTGAATCACTTTCCAGGAAAACGAGCAAGAGAGGAGCGTGTAATTACGATTCCTTGAAAGTAGTATCTCCCGTTTGAATATTATAATGGTGACGTATAAAAAAGAGAATAATCCCATCTTTTTTTTTGCATCCGCCCTCTGATGCGCGCCTTGAAATTGATTCCGAACTGGATTCTAGAAAAGATCTCGTGATGCTCACGAGATCTTTATGCTTTCAATATATTCCGAAAAAGTAATAGATTTCATTTTAAGAAACTGGTGAGAGATTAATTTTTTAATCTATTGTAAATGAGAGAGAGAAGCTTTATATTAAACAACCAAGTGATACACATATATTAAAGTACATTGTAAATAAGAAAAGAATCTTGTCCATTTTCGCGTTGCTTTAATTTTAAAAATAAAAATTTTAAATGATAAATTAAAATGATAAAAAAATTTATCATAATCTGTTTAATTATACGATATAAAGAATCAAAAGTCCATAAAGAAATTGAGAACATTCATCAAATTGGATACAAAATATTTGCATTTATTAAGATGTCTTACGAACAATCTGAATTAAACATGATTTTCGTAAATTCGAAAATTTTAATTCCTTAAAAGATTCGAATATTTGATGAAATAATATTTTATTCTGCGTTTTCTCTCTTCTTCAGCGATTTGCGATTCAAATCTGTTTTTCCTGATCCGCTGTCAGAGCAATCGAATATTGAAGTTATTAGGAAGCAAGAAAAAGTATTCATTGTAACGCTGCGTTTTGCCGCCTGCGTTTTTCTTACACGCGAAGACACGTTTGACACGTGGGAAAAAAAAGACCGTGTACTCGAAGCACTCGTGCTGTAACCGCCATGAGAATTCGCCCTTTGTTACGATTATACATTCTATGTACCGAGGGAAGGATAGTTTCGCTATAGCGGATCTCTATCTCGTTAGGCGCGTTAATTCTTCGCACGGCAATGAAGATTTAATGAATTTATCAAAACTACGATACCGCGGAAAAGAAAAGATCCGACATATTCATATGCAATCCTTCGCAATTCAAGTACATAGATCCGCGGAATATCCGATGCAAATTAATGCTCAATACGTTTATTAACGGGAATCGAACAGGACTTTGATTGCTCCGCGGTTTCAGTGGCTTCTGCGCAATTAACAAATCACAGTTTCATCATAGAGCTGTCATTATGAGTCGAGTGGATTATTTACACCTGTCAAAGTTCATTTATTCAATGCGGTTTACAGTGAATTTCATAACCGACGCCGACTACCGTTGCTAATAAAATCTGCGTATTGAGACCTAACGAAGATTATTTAACACTTATCTAAGTCATTTACGCAATCCTTCTTGTTTGCACAGCCGATAGCCGACGTACTTAGCGAATAGTAATACTAATAATCATTGATTAAGCACGTCAAGATTAATACACTCAATCTCATTTGAATTTTAATGAGCAGTTAACTGCTTTAAAATATCAGTTTCTAAGAAAACTTTTCAGCTTTGATTTACTCATATTTAAAATACATCTATAAATTATACAATAATATATATATATATCAACGTTTCTTTAAGATTTTACATTTTAACTTCATTCATTATTTTCTGCTAAAATAAATTAACTACTATAATAAGTTATGAATTTAATTTCTGTTTGCTTATTAATTAATTTATTGTTAGTTATTTATAGTATTATGTAAAAACAAGATCATTGACTTCTACTTTTTTCTATTATCTAATCGAGAAATCGTTCTGATTGAACAACTTCTAATACGGCGCGTAGCTTCGCGTTAAGATGAGATTCGCTTTCCTTGCAGCAGGATGCAGTTCAATGCGCTTTATGCAGTGGACGAACGCGTTGTCATCGTCACCCAGTATATGTCTCGCGAAGGAAGTGAGTAACAAGAAGAACCGGTCGACCTGGCACATAACCGCTTCGTATCCGTCATTTTTCCTTAGCTGATATACCTGCTTCTCCTCTGCCCCTCCCGATGTCTCGCGTCCCGATTCGTGTATGTTCAGACTTTCCTTTGCGTGAATGTCACGTTGGCATTTTGCAACGAATTGCTATTAACTATCGCTACTATTATTACTTCAGTTATTCCTCTGCTTTGCAATAATAATAAAGAGATAGTCTCGCGCTTTTTCAAACGCTGCGCCAAAAGGTGTCGTTGATCCCATGAAGAAGAGTGAAATAATCTTTGATATAGATAGACTTGCTATTACACGACCGCGGATTCTCTAAGAATTTCGAAATTATCTTTGCTTTATTTCCCTGTATAGTAAAAAACATTTCGTATTTATGTTGAAAACAGTCCACTCAAGTTCTTTAATAAACACTTTTTATTGAACTTAAGTGTTAATTTAATATGTTATTATTTAAACAGTTCATGTTTAAATTAATATTTAATATTTTTTAGTGAATTTTAAAATGATTTATGAGTAAATAAACAAATAACATAAAGATAATTTAAAACGTAAATTCTAAAGATGAATGAATAAAATATATGTTAATTTAACATATCATATCAATATTAATTTTACTGAAAAAAATATTATTTCCATGATTTGTTTATAAACTGTATCAGTATTATTTTTTTTGTGTTTATCTTTTTAAATAATATTTGAGTTACCCTCTAATATATTCATCTTGTGTTAACACATAAATTTGAGTGAATCGTTTTAGGACGTTATGTAAAATGTGTTAAATTTTCCAACGATGTAATTTCAATTCTCCAATATTTTTATTGAAAGAATTGGTAATAATCAAGCTTAGATAATTATTAGTTACTAATTATTTGAACGAAATAATTTCAATCGAATATAACAAAAAATTTAAAATAACGTTCAACTAAACCTTAATTTTACAAATATTTAATAATTATTACCAATCAGTTATTATTGTGTTTGGTAATACTTATTATCTATTGCATCAACATACTATACAATAAATTTTTTCTCATTTTTTGACAAATTAAATCTCAAACTAAAATTATTAATCTAATCGTTTATTAATCTATAGAATTATAATTGTTGATTTGACATCGTATAATAATCATTTTTCTTCCGATTTAATCCACTTTCTTTCTCTAATCTATAAAATGGTTTAGCAGCATATAGTAGACCAAACTGGTCTATTGTATCAGAAATAACCAATATATTGACGATATCTAATAATTAAAAAATCTCGCGGTATACAATATTTTATCGAAGTTAACAAGCCGCGCGAAACAATTTGCTACGAACAAATTTGCCGGAGGGGTAAACGTCGTGAAACTGGACCAATCGCGCAATTCTTGGCTAAAGACTCGGTCAAAGGACTCTAGTATTCGAGAAAAAGGAAAAAGATCGCGGAAGACAGACAAACAGACTGGCTGAGCGGCGCCTGATTGCGCGATCAGATTACGTCAAGACATATCTGTCCCGCCCGGAGTTTCCTGGTACACATATCAGAGTGCATTAGAAACGGCATGCATTAGCGTCGGTCGCTGTACCCGATCCCACGACCTTATCGCTGAAAGGTTGAAGTAAGTTCATGCGGAAGGGAAAATCGCGCGGATTCGTAGATCCACGCTCCCATGAAAATCGCCGATTTGCAATTTTCCGGCGAACGAGCGTGGAAACGAACGAGAGAGAGAGAGACACGGTTCCATGCCATCGCGAATAAGATGCAATTAGGGTGTGAACCATGAGTTGATCGACAAGAAGGAGATGGATCGAGGGAGAAAAACGTCAATGTTATGGAGACACATATTAGCTCTCTCTTTCCTGTCCCTCACAGGGCTATGATTAGCATTTGCTTCTGGAGCCAGGTTTTGCGGCAATCCGGCACGCATGACTGGCCCATACTTAGACACGCGCGCATACGCAAAACTGTAATTTTGCAGCGTGTATTAATAAAACGTCTTGTCGTCCCCGACAGGATAATGATCTGGAATCGATCTGTTCGCTCGTCGATATACGCCGATATACATACCGCGATCTATTAAGATCGCCGCTAAGAAATGCGTGACAACGCCGCGAACAGCATTTCCGAGAGATTCATACGGTGGATAAAGCGTATCGAGCGAGATACGAAGCGCTAAGAAACGATGTAGAACTTAAATCATACTTATAACCGGTATTTCTCTTTTATAGATGGTTGAAATAAGTGCGATTGCGCGTTTATTTCGTTTGATAAATAATGGATTTAATGAGATCATGTATCAAGCAAAACTTGCCTTTAAAAACGATCGCGTCAACTTTAGATAGTGAGAAATTGTTGTAGAAATAAATAAAACGCGTTTTGGTTGAGTCATGAAGAAAACTCGGGTCACTCGGGTATCATTTCTTTGTTCATCGAATGTTGAACACGGTACTTGAGAAGTATTCAGAAATTTAAACACGCCCTAGGATATTTACTGAAATCTTCTAACAAAATTCCTTGAAAATTCCTGAATTTTCCAGGTATTTTTATTCAAAATTCCAGATAAAATTAGAAAACCATTTGATGCATTTTTTAAATAAATTGGAACGCAAGTAATGTGAGGAAATTAAACTATACATTGTAAATT